>Ga0233439_10000698_pt1 | contig 47551 bp, 44 predicted proteins | sample SI_123_September_6_FD_182713 | JGI IMG/M metagenome (GOLD analysis project Ga0233439, IMG submission 182713) | Seawater microbial communities from Saanich Inlet, British Columbia, Canada - SI_123_September2016_100_MG | ecosystem: Environmental > Aquatic > Marine > Inlet | place: Canada: British... | reverse complement strand
CAACAGCGAAAGTCAGATCCTGATAACCTCCCAGGCTTGCCGGGAAACAGCCCTTGCCGCCATGGCGCAATGCCCGAATTTGCGGCTATGCCTGGTGGTGGACGGTCCCCGTGGAGACTTGAGTGGCGACAGGGCCGTCGTCAATCTGGACGATGCCGTGGCCCGCTTCCCGACAGGCCCGATTGCCGACGAAACTTTGGGTATGGCCATGCTTTATTCATCCGGCACAACCGGCCAGCCCAAGGGCATTTTACGTCCCATGCCGGACGAAAAGCCGGACCACAACACCTTGTTGTTTGAATTCCTGCAAAATCTTTGGCGCTATCGCGAAGGGATGGTCTATCTGTCGCCGGCCCCGCTTTACCATTCAGCGCCCCACGTGGCGGTAAATTTCACCCTCCGATTTGGCGGCACCGCCATCATCATGGAACACTTCGACCCGGAAAACTATCTTGCCCTGATCAGCAAGTATCGGATCACCCACAGCCAATTGGTACCGACGATGTTTTCCCGCATGTTGAAACTGCCCGATGATGTGCGGAACAAATACGACCTATCGTCGTTGGAAATCGCCATTCATGCCGCCGCCCCCTGCCCGGCGCAAGTGAAGGAACAGATGATCGAATGGTGGGGGCCGATCATCCTTGAATATTATGGCGCGACCGAGGCCCAGGGCCTTACAGCCTGTGACAGTGAGGAGTGGCTGGCCCATCGCGGCACCGTAGGCCGCGTGGTGCTGGGGGAAATGTATATATTCGACGACAATATGCAGCCCTGCCCAACGGGGACCCCGGGCACGATCTGGTTCACGAACGCGACAGAGTTTGAATATTTCAACGATCCCGCGCGCACGGCGGAGGCGAGTTCCGCGGACGGCAGCCTGAGTACGGTTGGGGACATGGGCTATGTGGACGAGGATAACTATCTATACCTGACCGACCGGGCCACTTTCATGATCATTTCAGGCGGGGTGAATATCTATCCCCAGGAATGCGAGAACCTTTTGATTGTCCACGCAAAGGTGGCGGATGCCGCCGTATTCGGTGTGCCGAACGAGGATTTTGGCGAAGAGGTCAAGGCGGTGATCCAGCCTATGCCCGAGCACCCAGCGGGAGATGAACTGGCCGAAGAACTGATGGCATACTGCCTCGAACATCTATCCCGCCAGAAATGCCCGCGGTCCATTGATTTCGAAGATGAACTGCCACGCCTGCCGACCGGCAAACTTTACAAACGTGTGCTGCGTGACCGCTATTGGGCAGACAGAAAAAGCCGCATCCTGTAGTCGCAACGACGGCGAGAGCGCGTCGAGGCGAGAGCGCTTCCGAGATATTGTGAACCATTTGACCGTCCACCAAGGCCCCGTGGGTAGGCGCGGTTCGCTGGGCGATGCGGCACATCTTCCAAGAACCGTAACGCCGCCACGGGGCCATGGTGGACGGCCTTCGGTGGCGACCCTAAGCCATTCGGATGCACAGGATCTGGGGCCCCCCTTTTCGGATGAACCACATCGCGCTGCGCGACGCGCCTACCCGAATGACTTATGGACGCCATCAAATGGATCAGAATATCTCGGAAACGCTCTAATTGCGGGACTTTTCGACGACGACGGTTAAGGCCTGAACGATTTGTTTGCCAACCTCCGGCCCCGCGCCTTTGACCTTCTGGGTGACCACTGTTTCCATAGCCTTTAAGTGACCTTCGATGGCTCTATTATCGTTGGCAGCAACTTGTTTCATCGGTGACAGCAATTCGCACAGCAGACGGCCAATATCGGAAACCAGATCATAGCCGAAGGTGCCCGCCTCGCCACGGATCTCGTGAACCCGGTCGTACAACACATCCAGATCATGTTTACCGGAGGCCTGCATCTCCCGATAGGCGGTCAACAGGTTTTCGATCTCCAACGCCAGGCGGTCTTCGTAGGCCACCCTCATTTTTTCGACCACTTTTTCTGCCCGCGCCAACGCAGCCGGGTCCATGCCGTTGCCGGGCCCGACAATTTCACGCAGTTTGTTGCGAACTTGAATGATTTCACAGTCCTTGTGGCTGCCTTGGGGCAGATCGTTGAATTCAGGCTGCATTCTGGGCATTATTAGGGCGACCTCTATTTAGAGCAATTTTTAACTAATTAGAATCGCTTGCGCGATCCAAGTGATTGCTTCAATTGCCGATACTTAAGTGTCCCAATGCCCTGCGCATGTTTTAAAAAGACATGCGCTAAAGGGATTCAAGCAATATTCGACGTCGTCCAACTCAGCGTCCCATCCTGCCCCGTTTCCGCGCGGGATTGGGGCCGGTTTGTCGGAATTCCGAATAAAACAGTCACAAATCCATATTATCGAAGCCCAGGTAAATAAGTCCTTAAGTCTTGCCGATTATAGGACTGATGGGTTTTTGGAACCGAATATTGAATTCGATTGAAACCGGCGTCTGTTGGCGACGACAATAAATTTCACATAATCTATACAGTGTGAAATATAGAACCGGCTTTGAAATGGCCTGGGACAGAATCTGGCGAAGATTGCCCGTTCACCTTTAACTAATTGAAATTTAATAAATTTCTGTTGAAATATAGTCTGTCTATAGTGTCAATTCAGAGGATTTCGTCATGTCTGTGTTCGCCGCTAAAAGTTTCCGTAATCATGAACTGGTAGCTTTCCACCAGGATCCCGATAGCGGTCTCTCGGCGATTATCGCCATCCACAGCACGGCCTTGGGCCCGGCGCTGGGGGGCTGTCGATACTGGTCCTATGACAGCGATGAGGACGCTCTTGACGATGTCTTGCGCCTCTCCAGGGGCATGACCTACAAGGCGGCGCTGGCGGGTCTGTCCTTTGGCGGCGGCAAAGCGGTAATCATGGCACCCAAGGACAGTTCGAAAGATGCAAAAAAGTCCCCGGAACTATTGCAGGCCTTTGGCCGCTTCGTCCATAGCCTGAACGGGCAATACATCACGGCGGAGGATGTGGGGACCTGCCCGGACGATATGGAAATCGTCCATGGAAACACGCCATATGTGGCCGGGATTGCTGATGGCGGCGCAGGTGACGGCGACCCCTCCCCCGCCACCGCCTATGGGGTATTCCATGGCTTGCAGGCCGCGGTCAGGGCACGGATGGGACGCAACGATCTAACCGGCGTCCATGTAGCCGTGCAGGGCCTGGGCCACGTAGGCGGCTATCTGGCTCAATATCTCGGCGATGCAGGCGCCCGGCTGACCGTGGCTGATCTGGACGCGGACCGTCTGGCCTGGGCCAGGGATACTTTAGGGGCCGACGTCGTCGCTGCCGATGCCATCTATGGCGTAGCGGCAGATGTTTTCGCCCCCAACGCCATGGGTGCAATTTTGAACGATGACACCATCCCGCGCCTAAACGCCTGTGTGGTGGCAGGCTCCGCCAACAACCAATTGGCCGAGGATCGCCATGGCACCAGTCTGGCGGATCGCGGCATCCTGTATGCGCCCGACTATGTCATCAACGCGGGCGGCATCATCAGCATCTCCCACGAAGGCCGGGCCTACAACCGGGACGAGGCCATGGCCCACTGTGCCCGCATCGGTGATACATTATCTGAAATATTCCAACGCGCCGGCAACGAACAGCGCCCCACCAACGAAGTCGCAGATCAGTTGGCCGAGGAACGCGTCATCGCCCATGGCAAGGCGAAAAAAGAAAGACGGCTATCCGCTGTTGCCGGTTAATTGAAAATCGACCTAGCCGTGTTCGCCGCTGTCCATGATTTTGTCAAAGGTGGCTTTCTTGTCGTCTGAGGCTTCGGTCTGAAATTTATCGCGCCATTCACCGTATGGCATGCCATAGACGATTTTCCGCGCGCCCTCTTTGTCCAGGTCCAGACCTTTGTCGTTGGCCTCTTCCATATACCAGCGCGAAAGACAATTGCGGCAAAAGCCGGTCAGGTTCATCATATCGATATTCTGGACATCCGTGCGCGTCTGAAGATGATCCCGCAGGCGGCGATAGGCGGCGGCCTCCAACTCCAACTGGGTTTGGGCGTCGATGTTTTGATCAGTCATGTTTCTAGTCCCCACAGTAAGTCTTCCAATAATTATACTACAGATCCCGCACGGTTTCTGCGATTAACCAATCCACGACATCCCGCAAGGCGGCTTCCCGTGTTGCCCCAGAGGCAATGGCTGCATCAAAGATGCGAATTTGGTTCTGGGCCGAGGTTCCCCGGGCAAGGATTTCCCGGGCATGGCGGACATCTTCGCCGCAGCCAAGGGCCTCGGCATCCGGGGCGACCATATCCATTATCTCGGCCAGCAATTCATCATAAGGCACCTGTTCGCCCAAACCGAAATCCACCATCGTGTCCGTAACACCGTAACGTTGGGCCCGCCAACGGTTTTCTTCCACACATATACGCGGATAGATGCGCCAGCGCTGGTTCGACGTACGCAATCGATACAGCATGGAGAGGATGCATTGGTAAAGCGCCGCGATGGTCAGGGTATCATCGAGTGAGGTGCAGATATCCGATATGCGCATCTCCAGGGTCGGGTAGCGGGCGGAAGGGCGCATATCCCACCAGATCTTGGTGCCGTCCTCTATCACGCCCGCATCAACAAGGCGGGCGACCATGCGCTCATACTCACCAAAACTATCGAAACGTTCCGGCACCCCAGTCCGGGGCAAAGCATCAAAGATGGTCAGACGATAGGACATCAGCCCCGTATTTTCACCATCCCAGAACGGCGAAGAAGTGCTCAGGGCCAAAAGATGGGGTAAAAAATAGGTCACCTGGTTCATCAAATCGATGCGCATGTCCTCTTCTTCCACCGCCACATGCACATGCATACCCGAGATCAGTAGCCGCCGCGCATTTGCCTGCAACGCCTGGGCCAGATCGTCATAGCGCTCCTTGTCCGTATGGCTTTGCTGGCTCCAATCGGCAAAAGGATGGGTTGAAGCAGCGATGGGTGCGAGGCCGTATTGTGCGGCCACCTCCGCCACGGTGCCGCGCAGTTCCTGCAACTCAGACCGGGCCTCGTTCGAATTGGCACAGACCCTGGTCCCAACTTCGATTTGTGATCGCATGAATTCCGCCGTGACTCTCGTGCCCAGGCGGGCCTCGCAATCACGCAGCAATTCGCCGGGTGGATTGGCGGCCAGATCCCGGGTCGCCAGATCCACCAGCAAATATTCCTCTTCCACCCCCATGGTGAAACTTGGCTTTGATATTGGCATCGCCTTCCCCTAACTGGATATTTCATGCTCTCCATAGGCCGCCAATGCCGGGCGCAGAGCCTTGGCCAGGATATGGGCCCAGCGTTCCGCGTCCGGCTCTGTCGCAATCAGATCCTGGCGAATTTCAAATACTGCAATAGGCAGATCGTTCTCGGCCGCATGGGCTTGCAGGGCATAGCCCGGCGGGTTGGAGCCGTCATAAGGTTCGTTCTCGCCCACCACCAATTCCGGGTCGCGGCGTAGTTCCCGCACCACGGGGGTGGCAAGACGGTGATCTTGGTCCCACAACATGCCCACATGCCAGGGGCGCTGAAAGCCGTCCATCACCGGGGTGAAGGAGTGTATCGAGACCAAGGCCGGGGCCCGACCTTGGATTTGATGGGCATCAATACGGCCGCTGATTTCGTTGTGATAAGGGTGAAAATAGTCGTCGATCCGCCGCGTCCGCTCCAACTGGTCGAGGTTTGCGTTGGCGGGAATTTCGACACCGTCGCTGTATTCAGGAATTGAACTATCCACCGCGAAGGGACGGTTACAATCGATCACCAGACGCGAGGTGCCACACAATACAGCCGGGGCATCCAATAATGGCGCAAGATGCCGGGCGACATCACCGGCACCAATATCCCAGGCAATATGCCGGGACAATTGCTGTTTGGGCAAGCCCAGGCCGTCGAAACGCTGCGGCACATGGGCAGAGGCATGGTCGCAGATAATTACCACGTCTGCCTGGCCGGTGCCGTTAACGACCGTGAAAGGATTATGCGGGATAGTAATTCGCTCCATATCAGACGACAGGTTCATTGTCTGATTCTATAATAAATCATTTATTTCAATACCTTACTGCGTTTATCGCGATTGGGTTAACTGCCGAAAACCGCAACCAGCGTTGCGTAAATACAACAAATAGAAACAACCATATAAGCTTTTCACCAGCTATAAAAAGAAAGATCCCAAGACAAAATTTTCGCCAATGCCATTCCTTAGCAAAATATGGGTCAAACCAGCTACATCTTATTCGGCGGAAGATTGTGCCGTCCGTGTGGCCCAATTGCTGTCCGTCTCCAAAATGGCGCCGGTGTTTGCGGTCATCTCCCTAATTACGGGAATGTTGATTGTAGCGGTCATGTGGGATTATGCCCGTGTGGAATTCCTTTTGCCATGGGCCATTCTGGCCACCATTCCGCCTTGCCTCAATTTTCTCGCCTGGCGACGCAATCGACACAGGACCAGGCCGGAAAATATCAACCCCAAAGTCATCACCCGTATTACCAGAGGCACAATAATTCTAGGTCTGGTTTGGGGTATTGGGGTCGCCTGGATATACCCTGCCAACGCATTGTTGCCGCAAATGTTCCTGGCCGCAATTCTAGCGGGCCTGGGCGCTGGCACCGCCGCCGGCATGGCCGCAATTCCCCGTGCCGCCAATGGTTATTCTCTTGCTCTGGTATTGCCATTTCTGGCCCGTCTTCTAATTGAAGGCAGCGGCACGCATCTCGTCATGTTTCTTATGGCAGCGGTTTTTCTGGTTTTTCTGTTGGTTTTGTCACGAACGGTACATGACATCTTCATTGATGCCATCCACACCAAGGTCGCCAATGACCGCCTGGTGCGGGACCTGGGCAGCATGCAGAACAATCTGTTGGATGCCATAGAAAGCACATCCGAAGGATTTGCCATCTTCGATGAAGAAGACCGTTTGCTGTATTACAATAATACATATCTGAACATGTTTGGCACCTGGAAGGACAAAATCGTACCGGGTATCAGTTTTGCCGAAATTACCCGCATCATTAGCACCCCCCTGCAATGCGAAGGCTGTGATTTGCAAGGCGATGCTTTTCGGGAGTGGCGTCTACGGCATCATTTGGAGGGGGCGGGCAGTTTCCAACAACAGCACACAAATGGCACTTGGACGCTGACAACGGACCGGCACACCCGCCAGGGGGGCTATGTGAATGTACATGTGGATATAACGGATATGAAGCAGCACGAAGGGGAGTTGGCTACAGCCCGCGATGAAGCCCTATCCGCCAGCCGCGCAAAATCGGAATTCCTGGCCTTGATGAGCCACGAACTGCGCACACCCCTGAATTCAATTCTGGGATTTTCCGATATTCTAAAAGATCAGAGCTTTGGTAATCACAGCGACCCCCGGTATCTTGAATACGCCGGCAATATCCATGACAGCGGCAGCCATCTGCTCCGGATTATTACGGATATCCTTGATCTTTCGAAGATAGAGGCGGGGAAATTCGAATTGACGGAAGAAGAGTTTGAGCTGGAGATCCCGTTCAACAACGTACAAGCCATGATGGCACGACTGGCCGAGGATGCCGGTCTTACCCTTAGCCTGGAATGCGACCCCGACCTGCCTGGTCTGCGCGGTGACCTGCGTACTGTGCAGCAGATGTTGATCAATCTGGTTTCGAATTCGGTTAAGTTCACACCAAGTGGCGGCAGCATCACCGTCACGGCGGAGCGCCAGGATGACACCTCGGGCGGCGGACTGGTCATTCAGATCGCGGATACGGGCGTAGGTATCGCGCCGGAAAATATCGCCAAGGTGCTCAGCCCGTTTGGCCAAATTGAAGGGCCCATGCGCCGCCAGCATCAAGGCACCGGATTGGGCCTGCCCCTGGTACGATCATTTATGCACCTCCATGACGGTGAGTTATCCATAGACAGCAATGCCCCACAAGGCACGACGATCGATCTTACGTTCCCGAAAGATCGCCTGGTGGAAAGGGTTGCCGTGGCAACCAAAAAAGAGCTAAAAGCGGAAAAATCCGCGTAATCAAAACCATTTATGGGAGGTCGCGTAATGAAATACGGACGCGATCTGTTGCTGGAACTGTTCCAGGCAGCTGTTGCAGCAGCCGATCCCGGTAAATGCCTGCCCCCCCATCTGCCCCCCCTCCCCAAGAATGTCCGTGGCAATGGACATGGACAAACGTTAGTGCTGGGTGCCGGCAAGGCAGCCGCCAGTATGGCCAAAGCGGTAGAGGATACCTGGCAGGAATCGGCCCAGAAAACGGGGCAAGAGGCCGATTTTTGCGGCCTCGTGGTGACCCGTTATGGTCATGCGGTACCAACCCGGAAAATTGAAGTTGTTCAGGCGGCCCACCCGGTACCCGATGCTGCCGGTGCGGCAGCTGCGGCGCGTATGCTGGCGATGGCGGAGGATTTGGGGGAGGGTGATCTGGCTGTCGTACTGATTTCCGGCGGCGGGTCGTCTCTTTTGACCCTGCCCAGCCCCGGCCTTTCACTGGCCGATAAGCAAGCGGTCAATCAGGCCTTGTTGCGAAGCGGCGCACCGATTGATGCAATGAACGTGGTGCGCAAGCATCTCTCTGCCATCAAGGGGGGCAGGTTGGCAGCCGCCGCTGCCCCAGCACGGGTGGTCAGCTTGCTCATCTCCGATGTGCCTGGCGATGACCCCGCGATCATCGCATCCGGCCCCACGGTGGCGGATCCATCCACATTTGCCCAAGCCCAGGCGATCCTGGCGCATTACAATATCACGCCGCCCGAAGCCGTGCAGCGGCACCTGGAACAGGGTGAAATGGAAACACCAAAGCCCGGTGATCCGGCCCTGGCCAAATGCGAAACATTTTTGGTCGCCACACCGGCCCAATCCATCGCAGCGGCGGCAAAGGTCGCCCAGACAGCGGGCTATGACGTGGTTCTGCTGGGCGATGACCTGGAGGGGGAGGCCCGGGAACTTGGTGCTCAACATGGGGAACTGGCCCTGGAAAAACAACAGCAAGGCCGGGCAGTAGCGTTATTGTCAGGCGGCGAGACGACAGTCACGGTGCGTGGCAACGGTCGCGGCGGACGCAACGTGGAATATTTGGCCGGCCTCGCCTTGAGTTTAGGCGGGGCTGCGGGCATCAGCGCCATCGCCTGTGATACGGACGGTATCGACGGTACGGAAGACAACGCAGGTGCCGTGGTCCTGCCCGACAGCCTGGCCCGCGCCGCCGCCCTGGGCCTGGATCCGGGAACCTTGTTGGCGAACAATGATGCCTATCAATTGTTCCAGGCATTGGGGGATTTAGTGATCAGCGGCCCGACTTTGACGAATGTAAATGATTTTCGGGCAATCTTGGTCGATGCCATTTAGATGCGAGTCCTCAAGCGGTTGTTTAAAAAGGACATGCGCTGGTGATCCCGTGTAAACTGCGCGGATGCAAAGAAACAGATCAACGAAAATAATCGCCACTTTGGGACCGGCCAGTTCGGACCTGGAGACCATTGCCGGGCTGCATGCCGCTGGCGCGGACCTGTTCCGTCTGAATTTCAGTCATGGGGATCATGCCGACCATCTGGCAAGATTGACCGCAATTCGGGAAGTGGAGCAATCGGTCGGCATGCCCATCGGCGTCATGGCCGACCTGCAAGGCCCTAAAATCCGCATCGGTACGATCGGCGGCGGTGGCATCGACCTTGTTGAAGGCAGCACCTATCGCTTCGATCTGAAAGACATTCCCGGCGACGAGAAACGCGCACCCCTACCCCACCCGGAAGTCTTTGCCGCCCTGAAAAAGGGCATGGATCTATTGATCGATGACGGCCGTTTACGCCTGACGGTCCGAAAACTCAACAAGGATTGGGCGGATTGCACGGTGATCACTGGGGGCCGTCTGACCGACCGCAAAGGCGTGAACCTGCCCCAGGCCCTGTTGCCCATGGGGGCCATGACGGTCAAGGACCAGCGGGATCTACGCTTTGCCCTGGATGCCGGGGTGGATTGGGTTGCGCTGTCATTCGTGCAGCGGCCCGACGACATCGCCGAAGCCCGGCGTCTGATCGCGGGCCGCGCCGCTGTTATGGCAAAGATCGAAAAACCTGCCGCGCTGCATCAGATAGATGAAATAATCGAAATGGCCGACGCAATCATGGTGGCCCGGGGCGATTTAGGGGTGGAGCTGCCGGTGGAAGAGGTACCGGCCCTGCAAAAAGACCTGGTACGCCGGGCTAGGCGGGCGGGCAAGCCCGTGGTGGTGGCAACTCAGATGCTGGAAAGCATGATCTCGGCACCCGTTCCCACACGGGCCGAAGTATCGGACGTGGCCGCCGCTGTTTATGATGGCGCCGATGCGGTGATGTTATCGGGAGAGACCGCATCCGGCCAATTTCCCCTGGCTGCGGTGGAAGTTATGGACCGGGTCGCCGCCAAGGTAGAGCGCGACCCAGGCTATCACAGTATCATGGATGCCGAGCACGCCGACCCGGAGGCGACATCGGCGGACGCGATCACAGCCGCCGCGCGCCAGGTTGCCGAAACCCTTTCCGCTTCGGCCATCGTCACCTACACCACTTCAGGCTCAACCGCACTTCGTGCGGCGCGGGAAAGGCCACCCGTGCCAACCCTGGTTCTGACCCCCAGTCTGATTACGGCCCGGCGTCTGGCTGTGGCCTGGGGCCTTAGTTGTGTGCACAGTGCGGATGCCTCTGGTTTTACGGACATGGTCGACAGGGCCTGCCGGGTGGCCGCTGATCGGGGCATTGCCTCGTCCGGAGACCGCCTTGTTATCACCGCCGGGGTTCCATTCGGCACCCCAGGGGCAACCAACACATTACGCGTCGCTTGGGTACCTTAGGGTGGTCAACAATGAGATCAGCCGGGGACGATTTCGCTTTACGGCGATGGAGCAGGTTATTTTTGGCTCTCCCGCAGCCGAAACAATCGCCAGGGAGGCAGAACGCCTGTCGGCGGAGCGGGTGGGTAGTTCAACCTCGAAAATGGTCTAATCGTCCGACTGCGCGCGTCTGGTCAAGGCCAGGAAAATATCCTCCAGATCGCCTTCTTCCGTCGTCAGATCGGCGATGGTCAGATTGGCCTGACGCACGGCGGCCAGAATTTCCTCTATCCCGGTCTCAGATGGCCGATAATGGATCGACAAACGCCGTGGCGGGTGCAGCTGGCAGTTAAATGACGTCAAGCTATCCGGCAATGCCGCCAGATCATCGGCCAGCAGGATCGTCAGTTCCTTACGGTCCAGACGCTCGATCAAGCGATCCGTACTGTCATGGGCGACGAGCTCCCCATGATGAATAATGGCAATGGAATCGCAAAGCTGTTGCGCTTCTTCGAGATAATGGGTCGTCAGCACGACCGTGACCCCTGCCTGGTTCAATTCCCGGATATGGTCCCACAGCTGTTGCCGCAATTCCACATCGACGCCCGCAGTCGGTTCGTCCAGCACCAGAATAGGCGGGCTGTGCACCATGGCCTTGCCCACCAGGACCCGCCGGCGCATCCCCCCCGACAGGCTGCGCGAGGTGGCATCGGCCTGGGCGCTAAGATGAACTGCCTTAAGGATTTCATCGGTCCGCCGTTCAGCAGGCGGAACGCCATAAAGGCCGGCCTGAAATTCCAGCAATTCCCGTGGCGTAAAAAAGGCGTCGATGTTTATTTCCTGTGGCACAACGCCAATGGCGCTGCGGGCCCGGCGGCTGTCCCGGTCAATATCAAAATCCCAGATATGAACGTCGCCGGCAGTCTTGATGACTAAGCCAGCCAGAATATTGATGAAGGTGGATTTGCCTGCCCCATTGGGCCCCAACAAGCCGACAATGGCCCCACGGGGAATGTCCAAGTCAACGCCGCGCAGAGCCTCCACCGGTTTCTTTCTGCCATAGGTCTTGCGCAAGCCACTGGCTCTAATGGCAAGATCGGGCAACAACACTGACCGGGCGGCAGCCTGGGAAAGACGAGGATTTGTGGTCTTGGAATGCTGTGACATAGCGCGCCTGTTGATTGTCGGGCCGCAATGGGTATCATCCGCCCTAGGAACGGGTCAATGACCCGTGAAATTGATATTTGTATAAGCGCAATTTGCTATTCGTTGGTTTTGCCCCACCGCCTATTTGGTGCGATCCAATTGATCGGTTGAATTGCTCTTTTCCTAAAAGTCCAAGTGTCTGGGCATGTTTAATGTGAACATGCCGTAATGAAATATACGAACGGAAAATACTATGACCAGCGATGTGCGGGACGCGCCGGAAACTGTTGAAATTGACCAAACCACGGCCCGCTGTGACGGCGGCGGCGCATTGGGTCATCCTGCGGTCTATTTGAATATGGGCAGCAAAGGCTGGGTCGAATGCCCCTATTGCGACCGAAAATTCGTTCTCAAGGAAGGCGCGGGGGGGCACTGATTTTTCCGACAAGGCGCGATAACCTAGCGTTTGGGATCTACTCGCTTTTGCGCCGGCTCGGGCCGGTATAGGAATTGTCCGGCACCCGGCGTCTGTCGGGGCCAACATATCGGTACACGGTTACCTGCTTCATAGGGAAATCGCACAAATGTTGCGCTAATTCGCGCAGAGCCGTGGCTGAAATTGGCTTCACCATCACATGATCCACGCCCGACTTAACAAGGCTGCGCACACGATCGGGGCTGCTTTCCGACAACAGACAAATGATCGGGATACCTTTGCGTGGTGTCTTGACCGGATCGCGTAACGCCTGCAACAGGTCCGTCGTTTCAAAATCCGAGGTGCCAATATCAGCGATTACCACATCGGCGGGAAACTCCTGTAAGGCCGCCAGCGCATCAACGGCTTTTTGGGTTGTCCGAATATTAAGGACAGCTTCAAGCGCAATGCGGTCCGTCGTTGAAACCCGAAGCAAAAGTGCGTTAAGGGGCGAGGCGTCCAATTTAGACGAAATATCCGGCGATGGTACGGGTGCTTCGGGCAAGGGTAGATTCCATTAAGAGAAATTGGATGCCGACTAATCTATCTTGGACGCGCAGAATAAACAAAGGCAGCCCGCCTTCAAAGCAACAGTGACAGCGACCCTTAAAACAGTTAGTACAATGCCATGACGACAACTACAAGCAACGGTGCCGGGGCGGGCGAAGATGATGCGGTCCCTGCGCAAGGTGAAAGTGTGGACCGGCAAGTCATTGGCCTGGTCGGCGGCGCGCATTTCCTAAGCCATTATCTGATTTTCCTGCTGCCGCCCATTTTACCCCTGATGAAGGCCGATTTTGCCGTAAGTTACGCCGCCCTTGGCCTGATCATTACGATTTTCAACATATCCTCCGGCTTGACCCACGTCCCCATGGGTTTTTTGGTCGATCGGTTTGGTGCCCGGCGCTTGCTGATTTATGGCGTCGCCGTATCGACCATCGTCTATGTCTCCATGGGCGCAATTGGAACCTATGGTGCCATTTTGGCTTTGGCCGTGGTGGCGGGCGTCGCCAACAGTGTCTATCACCCGGCGGACTATGCCTTATTGTCAGCCTCTATCTCGCACAAACGCATCGGACGAGCGTTCTCGCTACATACCTTTGCCGGTTTCGCGGGCGGCGCTGTAGCCCCCCTGGTGATGGCCTATGCCGCCCTGCAATGGGGCTGGCGCACAGGTCTTATGCTGACAGGTATTATCGGCATCGCCGTTTTACTGTCATTGGTGTTCGGGCGGCGATATCTCTCGGACAGCAGGTCACAGCCGGCGACGGCCCAAAAAGCGCCTATGGAAGCGCCCCCGAAAGCGCGCGCGGACGCGAACGATAGCCAAGACATCAGCCGGAAAACCACGCAAAGCGCCGAAAAGTCAGAGAAAAGCGGCATGGCATTATTACTGTCCATGCCAATTCTGATGTGTTTTCTATTTTTCGTCATGCTGTCCATGTCCCAGGGCGGGTTGTCTACTTTTGCCGTGGCCGCCTTTGTCTCGATCCAGGACATCTCCCTCAGGGGGGCGCAGATGGCGCTAACAGCATTCCTGGTCGGCAGCGCGGTGGGCGTCTTGATCGGTGGGCAGATCGCGGACCGTACCCGGCATCATGAATGGGTTGCGGTCAGCGGCTTTCTGACCACCGCCGTGGTGGTTTTTTTGGTGGGTAACATCATGCTTTCGGCGGGCTGGATCATTGCGGCCATGGCCCTGGCGGGTTTGAATTTCGGGGCCATCATGCCGTCGCGGGATATGCTGGTGCGGGCCGTGACGCCGGAAGGCTCCATGGGCAAGGTATTCGGCTTTGTCTCCACCGGGCTTAACCTGGGCGGTGCCATTACACCGGTATTTTTCGGCTGGTTGATGGACCAGGGGGAACCGCGGTTGCTGTTCTGGTTCGCGCCCATATTTATGCTGCTGGCGACTGTTACCGTCCTGGCCGCGCGCTGGGCCCGGCCGAATGTTGAAGCCCCCCTTAAAGTATGAGAAACAGCACATTTGGGCTATACTGCATCGCAAGCTGTTAGGCCTGTTGACGATGTATACGGGCTGTAAACAAGTTGATGACCATGAACAGATTTCGCCGGGGGACGTTCGCCGGATGGTGCCGCAATTGAAACAAGTAAGATCGATCAAGCCGCGCATGACCTCGGCCTTCCGAGGGCACGCTGTTGTGACCCTGGCGCTGGCCGCCTGCATTGGTGCCATATGTCTGAGCAGCACGCCGTCGCGGGCCCAGGATGTCCAGCGTATTGCGGCTATCGTCAATGACGAAGTGATCTCGCGCTTTGATGTGGAACAGCGGATGCGCCTTGTCATCTCCACTTCCAATCTGACGGATTCAAAGAAACTGCGCCGCCGCCTGCGCCAGCAGATTTTGCGCAGTCTGGTGGATGAAAGCCTGCAATTGCAAGCTGCCAAGCGCCATTCTATCCGGGTCAATAAATCGGATATAAAGCGGGCCTACCAATTTATTGAACAGCAGAACAAGGTCCCGTCGGGGGGGTTAATTCGCTTTCTGAAAGCTAAAAAAATCCCTGTTTCAGCTCTCGAATCACAGATTAATGCGGAAATTTCCTGGTCCAAACTGATCCGCCGCCGGTTGAGCCGCAATGTGCAGATCGGTGAAGAGGAAATTAACGAGGTTTTGGCCAGGCTGAAAGCCAGTGCAGGACAGTCGGAGCATAAGGTATCCGAAATATTCCTGCCCATAGACACGCCGGAGCAGGAAGAAGAGGTCCGCCGCGCCTCAATTGGGCTACTAAAGCAATTGCGGGATGGGGCCTCGTTTGCCGCCATGGCCCGGCAGTTCAGTCGAGGTGCCACGGCGGCACAGGGCGGCGCGGTTGGCTGGGTAAAGCCTGGGCAATTGGATACCGGCCTGGATCTGGCCATCATAAAGCTTGATGCCAAGGCCATCTCGGAGCCGATACAAACGGTCGGTGGTTATTACCTGATATATCTTCATGAACGGCGGAAGATTACGCCGGGCAGTCGGGGCAGCGTGAAGCTGGGTCTAAAACAAATCCTTCTGCCCCTCGGCAAGAACGCTGGCGACGCGGATTATCGCGCGAAGATGCAATTGGCCGCCACAGTCGCCGAAAGCGTCCAAGGCTGTGACGGGGTGGAGGGTGTTGCAAAGGAACTGCAAAGTAACGCTGCCAACGATTTGGGCACCGTGGCATTGAAGGACCTGCCGGGGCCCATTGCCGCCGCCGTGAAGGATGTGGCGGTAGGCCGTTTCGGCGCGCCAATTAGGGGCAAGGGTGCGGTGATGTTGTTGATGGTTTGCTCGCGGGAGGAAACCAAGGGCAAAGGCCCCGACCGGGAAAGCATCTCCAACACCCTGGCCCGTCAGCGCCTGGCCATGCTGGCGCAAAGATATTTGCGGGACTTGCGGCGATCGGCGGTCGTGGAACTGCGCTGATGTCCGAAATGGCTCCGCCAGAAACGGCCCCACGTCTATCGGCCCCAATTGCCATGACCATGGGGGAGCCGGCGGGCATTGGTGTTGAAATATCCCTGAAAACCTGGAACCGGCGGGCCAATTACGATCTACCCCCCTTTTATTTGATTGCTGATCCCGACCATGTACGCGCGACGGCGGCGCATATGGCAGCAATCAGTCGCTTGAAGTCTCCCAAGGCGACCCCGGTGATCGAAATTGCCGACCCGGGCGAAGCGACCGCCCATTTCGAAAGTGGTTTGCCCGTTCTGCCCCAACCATTGTCGGAGACCGCCGTGCCGGGCAAGTTGAACAAGGCCAATGCCGGTGCCGTGATCAACGCCATCGAGACCGCTGTCCGCCATGTTCAAACGGGCCGGGCCGCCGCCGTGGTAACCAACCCGATCCAGAAATCGATCCTGCATGCGGCGGGCTTTGAGCATCCCGGCCACACGGAATTTTTGGCCACCCTATGCGGCGGGCAGACCCCGGTGATGATGCTAAGCTGTCCCGGCTTGAAAGTCGTGCCCGTGACCATTCATCTGCCCCTGAAAGACGCGGTCGCCAGCCTGACCACCGAGTTGATCGTGGAACGCGCCACAATCACGGCGGAGGCTCTGGACCGGGACCTGGGCTTTTCCCCGCCACGCCTGGCCATTGCCGGCTTGAACCCCCATGCGGGTGAAGCGGGCGATCTGGGCAATGCCGAAATGGAGATCATCCAGCCGGCAATCGATCAGCTGCGCGCCAAGGGCATCCAGGTGACGGGCCCCATGGCATCGGATTCCATGTTTCACGCGGCCGCACGGTCCAACTACGACGTCGCCATCTGCATGTATCACGACCAGGCCCTGATCCCGGTAAAGGCGTTGGGTTTTGAATATGGCATCAATCTCACCCTCGGCCTGCCGATTATCCGCACTTCGCCCGACCATGGCACCGCCCTGGATATTGCCGGGCGGGGGCAGGCCAATTCATTGAGCCTGACATCAGCCGTCGCCTATGCCGGCCTGATCGCCCGCCATCGCGGCCTGGTAACGGTGTCGGCACAGGAAGCAGCAAACGATTTGGGCGCAAAACGTGGCCGATGACGCTGCTGATGACGCGGCTAATGGCTCTGCGGCTTTCCTGGAAGACCTGCCGCCCCTGCGAGATGTTTTAGCGGCCCACGAGATCCGCGCGACGAAAACCCTGGGACAGAATTTTCTGCTTGATCTGAACCTGACCCGCAAGATTGCCCGCGCCGGCGGATCCATCATGGGCAAAACCGTCCTGGAAATCGGTGCGGGGCCCGGCGGATTGACCCGGGCTCTGTTAGCAGAGGGCGCGGGCCATGTGGTCGCCATAGAGCGCGACCGACGCTGTTTGGCCGCCTTGGAGGAATTGGCCGCCGTAGTGCCCGGCCGCCTGACCTTGGTGGAAGGCGATGCGTTGGAGGTCGATGAATATGCCCTGACGCCCCGGCCCAGCCGGATCGTCGCCAATTTGCCTTACAACATTTCCACGCCCTTGTTGTTCAAATGGCTGGATCGCCTGGATTTGTTCGAGAGCATGACGTTGATGTTCCAAAAAGAGGTCGCCCAGCGGATCATTGCACCGCCTGGCGGCAAAACCTATGGCCGCCTGTCCGTCATGGTGCAGTGGCGTTGCGCGGCCACAGCCCTGTTCGACCTGCCCCCGCGCGCCTTTACCCCGGCCCCAAAGGTGACCTCCACCGTGATCGGGCTGACACCGTTGGTTGAACCCCGGGCCCCAGCCGATGCCGCCATATTGGAGCGGGTGGTCGCCGCCGCCTTTGGCCAGCGGCGCAAGATGCTGCGCGCCAGTTTGAAGCAAGTCAGCAGTGACCCCCTCGCCTTGTTGGCGGCCGCGGGCCTGGAACCCACCCTGCGGGCGGAAAACCTCAGCGTCGAGCAATTCTGCGCCCTGGCCCGCGCTGCGACCTGACGTCGCGCCGCTATTGCCGAGGCCGTGACGCAGTTTGAACAATGCTTGGCAGACTTGGGCAACAGACTGTTTCCCCATCGGCTACTTGTACCGCCTCATCGCGACCCCACATTTTCTATCAACAGACGCTATTTCGCGTGGAATATTTAGGGGAAAGGAGCACCACTATGGCTTTAACCGGGATCAATCACCTCGCTTTCATCACCCATGACCTTGAGGCGACGATCAGGTTCTACAGGGACTTGTTGGGTATGACGTTGGAGGCCGGCGTTGGCCATGACGGCTATCGCCATTATTTCTTCCGCGCGGGCGAGGCCCAGGTCGCCTTTTTTGCCTATAACGGTGCGAAGCCGATGAAAGCGAAATCCCATGGTTCTCCCAGCCGGGAGCCTTTGGGTTTTGACCATGTTTCCATGACCTGTGAGAGCCGGGAAGATCTGTTCGCCGCCAAGGACCGGTTAGAGGCGGCGGGCTTTGATGTTTCAGGCGCAGTGGATCATGGCACTATGTGGTCGATCTATTTCTTTGACCCCAACAATATCCCGCTGGAGATTAGCTGGGATATCATGAAGATTACCCAGCCCCCCGCCGTGGCCGACGACCGGCCCCTGGCCATCGTTGCTGAAGGTGCCCTGCCACAGCCCGGTCATTGGCCGGCGGTGACAAATCCAACCCCGGTGTCTGAAATGACCGCACATCAGGGCAACGGCTTCGAAATGCGCGACGCCGTTTTGTCCGGGAAACGCGGCGACTATACGGCAGAATACAGCGCCCTCATGACGGGGAACACCAAGACAGCCAATGCTGCGGAATAGGTGACTCCACCGCGCGTCCCCGCTATAACAGGATCACTTTCTGAGGCGGTTAGTTGGGGTCGACGTGACAGTATTGATATTGCCGACCGCCGGTGCGTGTTTTAGTGCCGGTGTTTGGATTATTGCCCCACCACCCGTACCCGTTATCCATATTTGGTGCAGGCGATGACCGTGCGCGCAGCAGGCGATCCGCGCGCCATTCCCAAGACCTTGAAGCTTTACGCCTTTGCTGGCTTCATGGTCATTGCGCTGATTATGCCCTTCGTCCTGGATGGCTACACGACCTATCGCCTGGCCATGGCGTTGGCGATGGCCATGGCGATCCTGGGCGTCAATCTGCTGACCGGGTTGAGCGGGCAGTTTTCCATTGGCCATGGGGCATTTTTCGCCATCGGGGCTTACACGACAGCCATTTCCATGAACCATCTTGGCCTGTCCGCCTATACCGCCATACCGCTCGCCGCAGTGATTTCATTCATCGCTGGCTTTCTGTTTGGCTGGCCGGCCCTGCGCCTGAACCTCATCCACTTGATGTTGATGACCTGGGGTCTGTCCCTGGTGCTGCCACAGATCCTGAAACTGGAAGAATTCCAGGACTGGACTGGCGGCGTCAGCGGCGTCTATCTGGACCGTCCCGACCCGCCCGATTGGACCCATCTGACTGATGATCAATATTGGTATTTTGTCGCACTGATCATTCTGGTAATTTTTTTCTGGTTGGCGGGCAACCTTGGCAACAGCCGCTCCGGTCGGGCGCTGGCCGCCATTCGCGACAATCAGATCGCCGCCGCCCCCATGGGCATCAACGTGGCCCTGTTCAAAACTCAGATTTTTGGCGTTTCCGCCATGTACGCCGGTATTGGCGGGGCGGTAACGGGCCTGTTAACGGATTTCGTCGCGCCTGATTCCTATGGCCTGTTCTTTTCCATCACCCTTTTGGTGGGCGCGGTGATGGCTGGTTTCCGCTCCGTCTGGGGGGCCTTGCTGGGTGCCCTGATAGTGCTGTTTCTGCCCGGTGCCACCGGTGCCCTGCCCGCATCCCTGGCCGTGCCGCCGTTCGGGTTTATGGTCCTGGCGATCATCTTTTTTATGCCCGACGGTATCTCCGGCCTGGCCCTGCGCACCTACCGCCGGTACGCAAACGGAAAAAAGGGCCGTTAATTCAGCTTTTTTTACAATTTCTCCCATACGGGTGATTTTCGTCACATAAATGTCGCAATTCCAGGACCATAGTACATCCAGACGATTTCGCTGGAGGATTATCATCATGCCCACACTGGCAGACTTCCCCAACATGGCCGTGGCATTGTTAATGGTCATCGTATTTATGCTTTGAGCACGAATTCGCTCTTACATACCCAACACAAGTTTCGCCATGATGTTGCGTTGGATTTCGTTTGATCCACCATAGATGCTGCCCGCCCGGTCGTTTAGGTAGCGGGCGGTGAGGGACATTTCGTCCCGCTGGCCGATGGGCTGCAAATTGGTGCCGGCCAGGCGTTCTTCCGGCTGATGGGGCGCGGCGTAATAGGCAATGGCGCGCATGCCCAATTCACTGACCGCCATTTGCACCTCTGTCGCCCTTGTTTTCAACATCGAGGATGCAGCACCTGGGCTGCCCCGTTTGGCGATTTCCGCCATGGTGCGCTGTTCGGTGAATTCCACCGTCGTCAGCTCGATCTCCAAGGCCGACAGCTCGCGGGCAAAATCGGCTTCCTGCAACAGGCAGGTGCCATCGCTTTGCCGCCTTTCTGCTGCCAGGGCGCGAATTTGATTGAGCCGGGTGCGATGGCCCACGGCGCGCGCCCCGCCGCCGCGCTCAAACTCAAGGAGATATTTCGCGACTGTCCAACCATCGTTCTCGGCCCCAACCCGATTGCTTTTCGGCACCCGGACATCGCTGAAATGCACCTGGTTGAATTCATGATCACCGCCCAGGATATGGATCGGTTCGACCGTGATGCCGGGGATGCCCATTTCCAACAACAAAAAGGTGATCCCCGCCTGTGGCTTGCCATCCGTAGAGGTGCGGACCAGGCAGAACATGCGGTCAGCATGATGCGCCGACGTGGTCCATATTTTGGAGCCGTTAATCACGTAATCATCGCCATCGCTGACCGCCCGGCATTGCAGGGAAGCCAGGTCCGAGCCCGCGCCCGGTTCGGAATAGCCTTGGCACCAGACATCCTCACCTGAGAGAATGCGAGGCAGATAAAAGGCCTTTTGTTCATCGCTGCCATGGCCCATCAATGCAGGGGCGACCATGGCCAGGCCCTGGGGCGGCAAGCGCGGCGCGCCGGCGCGGGCGTATTCCTGGGCAAAAATATAGCGGCGCATGACGTCCCAACCAGGTCCGCCGTATTCTTCAGGCCAGTTCGGTGCGGCCCAACCCTGGCGATACATGATCTTGTGCCATGCCTGGGTCGCCTCATGCTCGGCAATAATGGTGGTGCACAGACGCCCGGCCTCGCGGATTTCCGCCGGTATGGCATCGGCCAAAAAAGCCCGAACCTCCTGTTGAAAATTTTGCAGCTCGCGCGACAGTTCAATATGCATTCGAACGCCCCTTTGTACCGCAATCTAGAGCAATTCCGATCCAACGTGAATCGCCCAAAGCACTGGGGCGATCCTAAGTGATTGGAAAAATTGCTCTATTCTTAAGAGTCTGAGCATTTCCTGATCGGAAATGCTTTAGGCGTTTCGCCCAAACCACATCCTGCCTATGAGATTATCCCGCCGGATGAACTGGCGGAAGATAAATCCTGCAAGATGCAAAAGGATCATCGCCATAAGAACCGTACCGAGAATACCGTGGACGGCATGCGGCGCTACGGCATGAAAATTTTCAGGCAAAGGCGCCCCGGAACCGCCAAAAAGAATCTGCGGCAAATCGGTCAAAATTGATACGGCAAGGCCGCTGACTGCCATGGCGATAACAACCACATAAAACAGTTTATGGATCAGGGGTCCAAGGCGATCCAGAATGGCATTGCCGCTTTCCACCGGCGCAGGTCGCGGTTTCAATATCCGCACAATAAAGCGGACGGCCATCAGGACCAGGATCAGCGTACCCATAGTCATATGAAGCTGCAGGTACGCCAGTTTATCCGGATCTGAATTGGGTATCTCCTCAAGGACAGCCACCCCCATGCCTAATGAGAAGATGATCATCACTGCCAGCAGCCAATGCAGGGCTATAAGAAGGGGATGATAACGCTTCATTTTCCACTCCCTCAATACGGGCAATACGGGGACACAATACCTATATCGACCGATATAAGTATTGTGTCCCGGTATTAAATTTACATACCCAGAACCAGTTTCGCCATGATATTGCGCTGGATCTCGTTTGAGCCGCCGTAGATGGCGGCGGCCCGGTCGTTGAGATAGCGGCCGGTTACGGACATTTCATCGCGCTGCCCGATAGGTTCCAGATTGGCACCGGGCAGGCGTTCCTCGGGCTGATGGGGGGCTGCATAATAGGCGATGGCCTGCGTCGCCAACTCGCTGATCGCCATTTGCACCTCTGTCGCGCGGGTCTTCATCATCGAGGATGCCGGGCCCGGACTGCCCCGTTTGGCGATCTCCGCCATGGTGCGGTGCCCGGTATATTCCACGGCAGTCAACTCCACATCCAGGGCTGCCAGGGCGCGGGCAAAGCCGGCATCTCCGATCAGGGCATTGCCGTCACTGTCCCGCCGAGCCTGGGCCAGACCACATATTTCGTCCAGTCTGGTACGCAAGGGGCCGACACCCACCGCCACGCCCCGTTCAAATTCCAGCAAATACTTGGCCACGGTCCAACCATCGTTCTCCGCCCCCACCCGGCCCGATTGGGGCACGCGGACATCCTGGAAAAACACCTGATTGAACTCATGATCCCCGCCTAAGATATGGATCGGCTCCACCGTGATGCCGGGGGTATCCATCTCCAGCAACAGGAAGGTAATACCGGTCTGTGGTTTGCCATCCGTATTGGTACGCACAAGACAGAACATGCGATTGGCGTGATGCGCGTCCGAGGTCCAGATCTTGGACCCGTTGATGATGTAGTCGCTGCCATCCGGCCCATCGGCCACGGCCCGGCATTGCAGATTGGCCAGGTCGGAGCCCGCGCCCGGTTCCGAGTAGCCCTGACACCAGACATCTTCGCCGGACAATATGCGGGGCAGATAGAACGCTTTTTGCGCCGCGCTGCCATGCCCCATGATGGCGGGACCCACCATGGCAAAGCCCAGGGGTGATAGCGGCGGCGCGCCGGTGCGGGCGTATTCCAAGGAATACAAATAACGCTGCACTGCGTCCCAGCCGGGGCCGCCGTATTCCACCGGCCAGTTCGGCGCAGCCCAGCCCTGGCGGTGAAGGATCCTGTGCCACTTCCAGGTCGCTTCATGCTCCGCCATAATGGTGGTGCACAGACGGCCCGCCTCCTTGATATCCGGTGTCAGATTGTCGTTCAGAAAGTCCCGCACCTCGGCCTGAAAGACCCGCTGTTCGTCTGATAGGGATATGTCCACGGCGAATTCTCCTTCGTCAAGATCAGCTTACCAGGTCCCGCACGATGACCAGTTTCTGAATATCGTTGGTGCCTTCATAAATCCGCGCACCGCGGACACCACGATATATCCGCTCCAGCGGGAAATCCCGTAAATAGCCATAGCCGCCAAGGGTCTGGATGGCATCGGAGCAGACTTTCTCGGCCATATCGGTGGAAAACATTTTCGCCATGGAGGCTTCCGTCAAACATTTCCGGCCCGCACTGCGCAGGGCGGCGGCATGCCAAATCAATTGCCGGGCCGCCTCCAACTGCGTTGCCATTTCCGCCAGGCGAAAGGCCACCGCCTGGTGTTCCATGATGGCTTTGCCGAAGGCCTCCCGCTCCTGCGCATATTCCAGGGCGACTTCAAATGCCGCCCGCGCCATACCCAGGGCTTGCGCCGCGATGCCTATACGCCCGCCTTCCAGGTTGCCCAGGGCGATACGGTAACCCTGGCCCTCCGCCCCCAATAAGGCATCGTGGGACACGCGCATATCCGTAAAGGCCAGCTGGGCGGTGTCAGAGGCATTCAGGCCCATCTTTTCCTCCACCCGTACGACCTCGTAGCCAGGTGTATTGGTTGGTACGATGAAGGCGGAAATACCCCGCTTGCCCTGATCGGGATCGGTGACGGCAAAGACAAGGGTCAGTTCCGCATTCTTGCCCGTGGTGATGAATTGTTTGGTGCCATTGATGACATAGCCATCATCATCACGCACCGCACGGGTGGTCAGCGCGCCGGCATCGGAACCGCCCTTGGCCTCTGTCAGGGCGAAGGCGCAAAGCATTTCGCCCTGGGCCAGGGGGCGTAGATAGCGTTCCTTTTGCGCCTGACTGCCGTACTCCAGGATTGGCATGCAGCCGACGGAATTATGTCCGCTCATCACAATGGCGATGGCACCGTCGCCAGCGGCAATCTCCTCCAATGCCATTGCGTAGGTGACATAGTCCAGACCAGCACCGCCCCATTCCTGCGGCACGGTCATGCCCATCAGGCCCAGCTTGCCCATAGCCTCGTAAATATGGCGGGGGAAATGCGCCTCGGCTTCCCATTGGGCGGCATGCGGGGCGATTTGCGCGGCGGCAAAGGCCCGGGCCATATCGCGGATCATGACTTGTTCTTCGGTTGCTATCATATGTCCGTCCTCACTCAGTTCACCTGCCGTTCGTGGCCGTCCCAATAGGGTTTGCGCAACTCCCGCTTCAGGATCTTGCCGGACGGATTGCGAGGCAATTCAGCGATAAAGTCGACTGAGCGGGGGATCTTGTACCCGGCGATTTGCGTGCGGGCGTAGGCGATAATTTCATCCGCCGTCAGTGCCTCACCTGGTTTGGTGACCACGATCGCCTTCACACTCTCGCCCCATTTTTCATCCGGCACGCCGATCACCGCCAGATCAGCGATCCCCGCCATCCCGGCCAGGGCGCTTTCCACCTCTGCCGGGTAGATGTTCTCCCCACCCGAGACGATCATGTCTTTGACCCGGTCGTGGATATATAAATAGCCTTCGGCGTCGAAATAGCCGGCATCGCCGGAATAGAACCAGCCATTGCGCACCGCCTTGGCGGTTTCTTCCGGTTGGTTCCAATAACCTTTCATAATCAACGGTCCGGCAATGATCACTTCCCCCACGTCGCCGGGCGCGCAATCGTTGTCATCTTCATCCACCACCCGAATTTGCAGGCCACGCATAGGCTTGCCGCAGGATTTCATCTTTTCGCTGCCGTCATGATCCTCGGGCGGCAGAAAAGTCACGGCACCCGTGGTTTCGGTCAAACCATAGAGCTGGGCAAAGCCACAATCGAATATTTCCATTGCTTGTTGCAACACAGGCAGGGGAATGGGGGATGCACCATAGAGCACCATCTTGACGGAAGAGACATCGGTCTCTGCCGCACCGGGGGTCTGGATCAGGAACAGGATTACCGCCGGGACAAAGATGACCTGGGTAATTCTGTATTTTTCGATACTTTTCAGAATTGCCGGCGGATCCACTTCGGGCAACAGAACGTTGGTCGCACCCACATGGAAAGCGCAAAAGGCCCAGACACAGCCCGCAACATGGAACAAAGGCATGGCGACCAGGGAAACATCATCCGCCTCCCATTCACCGAAAGTGGTCAACGATATGGGGAAGAATTTGATGAAATTATCATGCGTCAGCTCCACCCCCTTGGGGCGGCCCGTGGTGCCGGACGAATAGGCCTGCAGGGCGGTATTAGTTGAAGTACCTTCCCGGTGCGGATCATCCACCCCTTGGCTGTCGCGCCAGGCCAGATGATCACCGTTCAGGGCAACGACCAGGTTCAGCCCCGGTGTATCGCCCCTGACAGCCAGGGCCAGATCCGCGAATTCTTCCGCCACGAACAGCACCTTGGCATCCGCGTCATTGACGACAAAGGCAATTTCGGGTGGGGCCAGGCGAAAATTGATCGGCACCAGAACCGCACCTGCCTTGGTCGCACCGTAATAGACCTCAAAAAACAGGTCGATATTTTTGGCCAGAATGGCGATCCGCTGGCCCGGTTCCACACCGGCGGCAATGAGGCCGTTGGCAACCTGGTTGGAGCGTTGGTCAAGCTGCGCATAGGTGGTTTCCCGGCCTTCGAATATCAAGGCTGGATGGTCTGGGCGCTCACCGGCAAACCGGCGGATCGGATCCGCCATGAAGTCAAAGTCAAAACGAGGGTCTATTACAGCACTCATACTAATTCACCTGTCGGTCATAGCCTTCCCAATAAGGCGCGCGCAGTTCACGTTTGAGGATTTTGCCCGACGGATTACGCGGTAACTCTTCCACAAAATCTACGGAACGGGGAATTTTGTAGCCGGCAACCCTGGTCCGGGCAAAGGCCATGACATCCGCCGCCGTCAGCGTTTCCCCCGGCATAACGACAACGACGGCCTTCACGGTTTCGCCCCATTTTTCGTCCGGAACACCGATGACACCCACATCGGCGATTTTCGGATGTCCCTGCAGGGCGCTTTCCACTTCCGCCGGATAGACGTTTTCCGCGCCAGAGATGATCATGTCCTTGACCCGGTCATAGATATATAAATAGCCTTCGGCATCGAAATACCCCGCATCGCCGGAGTATAGCCAGCCATCCCGAATAGCCCGGGCGGTTTCCCCGGCCAGGTTCCAATAGCCCTTGGTGATGGTCTTACCCTTGATGATAATTTCGCCCACCGCTTCCGGTTCGCAATCCTTGCCGTCCGCATCCACCACACGGATTTCAGCCCCCAGCATGACCCTGCCCACGGACTTCATCTTGCGGCTGCCGTCGTGATCCTGGGGCGGCAGATAGGTGACGCCGCCGACGGTTTCGGTCAAGCCATACAGCTGGCCAAAACCACAATTGAACATGGCCACCGCTTCTTCCAACACCGGCAGGGGAATGGGCGATGCGCCATACATGATCATCTTGACGGAGGAGACATCCGTGTCCGCAGCACCTGGCGTTTGCAGACAAAACAGGATCACCGCCGGCACCAACAGGGCCTGGGTTACTCTGTATTTTTCGATGGTTTTCAGAATGGCCGCCGGGTCAACCTCCGGCATCAGGACGTTGGTGCCGCCCACATAAAGTGCTGTGTAGGACCACACGCTGCCAGCCGCATGAAACAGCGGATTGGTCACCAGACAGACATCGCTGTCATCCCAGGCACCCCATTCATCCATGGCATTGGGCAGATATTGGATGAAGTTGTCATGGCTGACTTCCACCCCCTTGGGATGCCCCGTGGTTCCCGATGAATAGACCTGGATAACAGTGTCGTGTTCGGATACCTCCGCCCGGGGATCACCAAAAGCCTGAGCCTCCCGCCATGTAGCATAGTCCGTCCAATCCCCATGCCCGCTATGAAGCGTAAATATCTGCCGTACCAAGGGCAGTTCTACGCGGATGCCATCGATCAGATCATAATAGTCCTCCCCCACCAACAACAGCGGGGCCTGGGCATCGTTGAGGACATAGGCCACCTCGGGCGGGGCAAGGCGGAAATTGACGGGGGTGAGGACGGCGCCCACTTTGGAGGCACCGTATAACAGCTCGTAAAACAGATCGATGTTCTTGGCCAAAAGCGCGATGCGCTGGCCCGGCTGGACCCCGGCTGCGACCAGGCCATTGGCAACCTGGTTGGCGCGCCGGTCCAATTCGGCATAAGTGGTCTTTCGCCCCTCGAAAATAACGGCGATATTATCGCCCTTTTCAGCGGCGTAATGGCGGATCGGGTCCGCCTTAAATCGATAGCCATCACGATTACTCAATTTACACGCCTCCCCAAATCTCCCTGCGCACAAAAAAAGACCGCTCGCTACAGGGCGTAGAGAGCGGTCTTTACTATACAGATTTTCACGGCTGTCATCAGCGTGGTTGATACTTCCGAAAATCCGGTTTGCGTTTTTCCTGGAAGGCGGTGACGCCCTCTTTGGATTCCTCAGATTCGTAGTAGGCCTTAACCGATTGGAAGCCCAAGATGCCCAAACCCCGGATATGTTCCGTATCCGCATTAAAGCTGCGCTTGGCGATGGCCAGGGCAGTGGGGCTTTTGGCCATGATTTCCTGGCACCATTTATCCACTTCAGCGTCCAACTGATCGGCCGGCACGACTTCGTTGACCAGACCCATATCCTTGGCCTCGACGGCGGAATAACGCCGACACAGATACCAGATTTCCCTGGCCTTTTTTTCTCCCACCAGACGGGCCAGATAGGCGGTGCCATAACCGGGATCAACCGACCCCATGGCCGGTCCAACCTGCCCGAAGATGGCCGTATCGGCTGCAATGGATAGATCACAAAGAACATGCAGCACGTGACCACCGCCAATGGCATAGCCATTGACCCGGGCAATGACCGGCTTGGGTATATCGCGGATAATGGTGTGCAATTCCTCCATCGGCATGCCCAAGGTGCCCCGGCCGCCATAGCTGCCGTCGTGGGAATCGGAAGATTGATCACCACCGGTGCAAAATGCCTTGTCGCCCACACCGGTCAGCACCACGACGCCAATGTCGGGGTTCCAGCCGGACATACTGAAGGCCTTGATCAGTTCCTCAGCCGTTTGATTGCGAAAGGCGTTGTATTTGTCCGGGCGGTTGATGGTGATCGTCGCCACGCCGTCCTTCTCGGTATAGATGATGTCCTGGAAATCCATGATCCTAACCGTGCATGGTCAAGCCGCCGGAAACCGAGATGGTTTGCCCGGTGATATAAGACGCATCGTCGGATAGGAAGAAGGAAACCAGGCCCGGATAATCCTCCGGCTCGGCAACCCGCTTCATAGGTACGGCACGCTCCAGCGCGGCGACGAGTTTCGGCCCCTGTTCTGCCAGCAAAGGCGTATTGGTGGGTCCGGGACAAATGGTGTTCAAAGTGATCTGCTTGCGCGCCAATTCCCGGCTCATGGTTTTGGAAAAGGCGATCAGGCCGCCCTTGCAGGCGGCATAAACTGCCTCGCCGGAGGAGCCGACCCGGCCCGCATCGGAGGAGATGTTGACTACCCGGCCACTGCCCCGTTCCGCCATGCCCTTGAGGATGACATGGCACAGGTTCAAGGGGCCGTACAAATTGATGGCAACAACCTTGTGCCAAAGTTCCAGGTCCGTATCCAGGAAGGGCATGGATTTATCCCAACCCGCGTTGTTGACCAAGCCATCGACTGGACCGTGATCGCCTTCAAATGCGGTAACGGCAGCATCAACAGCGCCATAGTCGGAAATATCCAGGGCATAGCCGCTGGCGGAACCACCCGCTGCGCGAATTTTCTCGGCCACTGCATTGGCACCGTCGCCGTTCAGGTCGAAAATGCCTACATTGCAGCCTTCTTCACCCAGGCGCAGGCTGATGGCCTGGCCAATGCCGCTGGCACCGCCGGTTAAAACGACATTCTTTCCTGTTAATCCGCGCATTATCAAATCTCCACTAAGCTGGTCATCATGAAATTCCCTGAAACATAAAAGCAAACAAACTTCGAGTCTCGATTTTGTTGTAGCCTGCTACAATCAGCCGCAACAACCGCAGCTACTATAAGGACAGAGAATTATGACTGTACGCCTTTTCGCCATGACTTGTGGCTGGCTGACCATGCCCATGACTAATTTTCTGGTGGGGGAAGAAGGCGACATTCGCCTGCCTGTCCCTGCCTTTTTAATAGATCACCCCAAAGGCCAGGTTCTGTTCGACACCGGTCTGCATACGGATTTGTTGAATCCCATCGATAGACGCGCCCAGGTCATCACCAAACATTTCAACCCGGAGTTTAAAGCCGGAGAAGAACTGGCCGCCCGTTTGGAATTTTGCGACGTGGACGTGACCAAGGTTCGTTATCTGATTAATTCCCACCTGCATTTTGATCACGCAGGCGGCAATCACCAGGTCCCGAACGCGCAATTGATCGTGCAAAAACGGGAATGGCTGGCCGGTCATGACCCGGACCTGATGCAATCCAACGGGTTCGCGCTGGCAGATTATGACCATGGCCACGATTTGAACCTTGTGGATGGGGAACATGACCTGTTTGGCGACGGCAGTGTCGTCTGCCTCCCCACCTATGGCCACACGCCGGGCCATCAATCCCTAAAGGTGCGTCTGGGTAGCGGCGATGTGCTGTTGGCAGGCGATGCCTGTTATTTGCGCCAGACATTGGAAAATCTGCATCTGCCAAAGATAGTCCACAGCAAGGAGGAGATGCTGGAAAGCCTGCACCGTATCCGCGCCCTGCAAACGGCGGGCGCCCGCATCTTCTATGGTCATGACGCGGATTTCTGGAAAACCGTGCCCCAAGCCCCGGCGGAAGTGGTATAATCACGCCCTTCTAGCGCAGTTACGGGCTAATGGAGGGTTGGAGATGAAGTTCATCTGTGATGCGCCACAGGGCAAAACCTGGTTCCGGCTGGAGACGGAGGTGGAGGCGACGTCGGAATCCACTCTGCTGGGGCATGCGGTAGAGAAACATTTCCGCCGTGACTGGGACCGCGCGGCGACCACTTACAAATCGGCCTCAAGCGTCTCATTCGAACAGAACATCGGCCTCAGCGCCCATGTGCAACGGGAAATGGCGCTGTTTCTGACCTTGCGGAATAGCGAGGGCAAGGGCCTTGCCACGGCCATGCTGCCCCCGAATGGTAAGGCAAAAACAGGCTTTCGCATCATTATCGTCGGCGAAAACAATAGCGACCCGTTTGTCGTGCATACAGATGCCATCGAGGCCCTGGGCCGGCATTTTGGCCTGACGCTGACGCGTAACGACTGTTTCCCATATGGCGGCTAGCCGTCCCCTCGTCCCGCCCTTGCCTCTCTGCGCGGGGGGTGTATGTTGCGGCCTTGGAAAAATGTAACCGCAATGGGCGCGCGTTGCTGCGCCAATAGATGAGAAGGTCAGGTCATGACAGTTGAAATCAATCCCGGCGAAATGCTGAAAGACAAAGTAATCCTGGTAACCGGCGCTGGCCGCGGCGTGGGCCGTGACATCGCCCTGATGGCGGCCAGCCAAGGCGCCAAAGTGATCGTCAACGATCTGGGCGGTCAGGCTGATGGCGAGGGTGAGGATAAGACCCCGGCCATGGAAGTTGTCGGTGACATCAAGGCCGCCGGTGGCGAAGCTGCTGCCAACTATGGCTCTGTTGCAGATTTCGGCGCGGCCGAGGCGATGATCCAACAGGCCGTGGACACCTATGGCAAGATCGACGGCGTCGTCAACAACGCCGGCATCCTGCGCGATGTCATCTTCCACAAAATGACCGAGGAAGAATGGGACATCGTCATCGCCGTGCACCTGAAAGGCTGCTTCAACGTGGCCCGTGCCGCCGCCACCCGTTTTCGGGAGCAGAAAAGCGGTGCCTTCGTGCACATGACCTCCACCTCCGGTCTGGTGGGTAACTTTGGCCAAGCCAACTATGCCGCCGCCAAGTTGGGTATCGTCGGTCTGTCCAAGTCCCTGGCGCTGGATATGTCACGCTTTGGTGTGCGTTCCAACTGCATCTCTCCTTTCGCCTGGAGCCGCCTGATCGGCACCATTCCCATTTCTTCGGACGAGGAAGCCGCCCGGGTCGAAAAGATCAAGGCCATGACCCCGGCCAAGATTGCCCCCATGGCCGTGTTCCTGCTGTCCGATGCGGCAAAGGACGTCACAGCGCAGATCTTTGGCGTGCGGCACAATGAAATCTTCCTGTTCAACCAGCCCCGTCCGGTCCGTTCGGTCCAGCGTACGGATGGCTGGACGCCCGAGACCATTGCCGAGCACGCCTTGCCCGCAATGGCTTCCAGCTTCATGCCGCTGGAACGCAGTGGCGACGTCTTCAGCTGGGATCCCGTCTAAGACGGTATAATCAAATTATAGCCGGGCCCCGAATTAGTCAGGGCCCGGCTGTATTTGTTCCGGCACAAATCAAAGGAACGCAGCAATGGCAATCGATTACGACAAAATCATGAATTGGCCGTTCGAGGAAGTGGTGCAAAGTTATGACACCCGCGACAGCATTCTGTATGCCCTGGGTGTTGGCCTGAACATGGACCCCTTGGATGAAGAGCAACTGCGCTTCACCTACGAAGACAACATGAACGCCCTGCCGACCATGGCGGTTGTGCTGGGCACGCCCGGTTTCTGGGTCAAGGATCCCGACAGCGGTATTGATTGGGTCAAGGTTCTGCATGGCGAACAGGGCATGGTCCTGCACAAGCCCCTGCCCCCCGCAGCCACGGTAACGGCCACCACCAAAGTAACCGAGATTATCGATAAAGGTGAGGGCAAGGGCGCGTTGTTGCTGCAAGAGCGCACGGTTACGGATCAGGCAACCGGCGACAAACTGGCGACCCTGTATTCCACCACCTTTGCCCGTGGCGACGGCGGTTTCGGCGGTCCTACGACAGGTGCCCGTCCGGTCCATAGCCTACCGGAGCGGGAACCCGACATGGTCTGCGATTTACCCACCCTGCCCCAGGCGGCCCTGATCTATCGTCTGTCAGGCGACTATAATCCTTTGCATGCGGATCCGAACGTGGCCAAGGGCGGTGGCTTTAAGGCACCGATCCTGCATGGCTTGTGCAGTTTTGGTGTGGCCGGTCATGCCATTCTAAAATCCTGCTGCGATTATGATCCATCGCGCTTTAAATCCATGAACCTGCGCTTTTCCGCTCCGGTGTATCCGGGCGAGACCATCCGTACAGAGATGTGGAAAGACGATAACGTTATCTCGTTCCGCGCCAAGGTTTTGGAACGGGACGTTATGGTTTTGAACAACGGTCGGGCCGACGTCGGTTAATGACGGCGAACCAGACACGTTACGTCGTTGCTGCCCCAGACCCGACCATCATCAATGATCTGGCCCCCTGGGCCGAGCGGCTGGAGGGAACTCTGGCCACTGCACAAGGAAATTAGGCGATGCCAAAGCTATTACTGGCCGGTACCTTTCATCCCGACATAAACATTTTGTTGAACGACCGCGCTGACGTTGAAGTCGTAATCCTGGTGGAACCGACGGAACAGGAATTGATCGACGCAATTCCGGGCTTTGACGGTCTGGTCCTGCGCACAACGCAGTTTGGGGCGGAGGCCTGCGCCAAGGCAGATAAGCTGAAGATAATCTCCCGCCACGGGGTCGGCTACGACAATGTTGATGTTAAAGCCGCCACCGCCAACGGTTTGCCTTTGGCTGTGGTGGGGGAAGCCAATTCCAATGCGGTTTGTGAACATGCCTTCATGTTGATGCTGGCCACAATGAAAGACGCCCTGCCCCTGGATAATGCCGTGCGCAAGCAAGATTATGCCCGACGCAATGCCATGACCTCCGGCGAGGTGGCTGATAAAACCATTCTTATCGTTGGCTTTGGCCGGATCGGCACCCGCATGGCGCGGCGTTGCGCCGCCTTTGATATGAAGGTGATCGTGGCCGATCCATATGTGCCCCGGCGTGTGGTTCAGGGCCATGGCTATGAATATGTTGAGGATTTTCGCGATGCGCTGGACCGCGCAGATATCGTCACTTTGCATATGCCTGGCAGCCACGACGGCAGTGCGGTACTGGCCGGGCAGGAATTTTCCCGTATGCGCAAAGGGGCTGTGTTGATCAATACAGCACGCGGCAGCTTGCTGGACGAAGACGCCTTGTATCAGGCGCTGACCAACGGGCCGTTGGCTGCAGCAGGTTTGGATGTGACGCGGGATGAACCGCCGGCATCCGATCTAGCCCTGTTGAGCCTGGATAATGTCCTCCTCAGCCCCCACATCGCGGGCGTCACGCGGGAAGCCTTCCGCGCCATGGGAATGCAGGCGGTGCAAAATTGCCTGGATGCCTTCGATGGCAAGCTGGATGATTACTATGTGATCAATCCTGAGGCGATGCAGTCGGGCAATGGCTAAGCCGACAACATTCGTGGACGATGACGGCGTCTGGTGCGAAATTCTGGGTCAGCGTCGATCAGCGCCGGCCCTGTTCCTGGACCGGGACGGCGTCGTGGTGGTGGAGACCCACTATCTGCACGAAGTCGAAAAGACCACCCTGATCCCCGGCGCGGCGCAGACCATTGCCCAGGCCAATCAACGGGGCCTGCATGTGGTTCTGGTGACCAATCAATCCGGCGTCGGGCGCGGTTATTACGGCTGGGAAGAATTCCGTCTGGTGCAGGACAAGATCAAGGCGGACCTGGCCTCTTTTGGTGCCCATGTGGATGCGGTCTGTGCCTGCCCCTACCATCCGGAGGCCGAGGCACCTTACGATAGGGAGCATCCCGACCGCAAACCAAACCCCGGCATGTTGCTAAAGGCTGCCGCAGCCCTGGATATCGCGCTGGCCCCGTCCTGGATTGTAGGTGATCTGCCAACGGATATGGGTGCCGGGCGCAGTGCCGGATTAACGGGCGGCGTCCATGTCCTGTCGGCATTCGGCGACGGCTTTCGCACGGAGGCCCTGGCCCACGGGGACAAGGACTTCCAGGTTCACGCCGCCGACAGTATCGATGACGCACGCGGCCTTATCCCGCTGCTGAACGACTAGCGTACCCTCAACTGGCCTACCCTTCAGCGGCCTTGAAACTCCGGCTTTTCCTTGGCCAGAAAGGCTTTGTATCCCGTCTGGAAATCTTCTGTGGCGAAACAGTCATAGCTTTCTTCGATGTCGGCGGCACTCAAGGCTTCCGGCTGGCTTAGCCGGCGGGCGAATTTCTTGTGCCAGCGGGCCACTAAAGGCGCGCCGTCAGCGATCCGTTGGGCCGTGGCCTCTACCTCCGCTGTGACCTGATCATCCGCGACGATGCGATTAACCAGTCCCATCTGTTGGGCCCGTTGGGCATCGAATATCCGGCCTTCCAGGACGATCTCCAGCGCATTGGCCCGGCCCACCACGGCGGCCACGGCCTGCATTTCATTCAGGGCCACGACCAGACCTAGGTTTTTGACGGGTACGCCAAAACGGGAAGCGGTCCCGCAAATGCGCATGTCGCAACAGCATGCCAGCTCCAACCCGCCACCAACACAGGCACCGTGGATCATAGCCACCACCGGGTGCCGACAGTTCTGGATCGCCTCTAGCGCCTCTGCCATAACCGCGCCATAGGCCTGCGCACTGTCCCGATCAAACCGCTCCTTGGCGAATTCGGCGATATCGGCACCGGCGGCAAAGGCTTTTTCGCCCGCCCCCCGCATGATGATACAGCGCAGATCATCGACCATATCCAGGACCGTGAAAGCATCGGCGATGCCCTGCCACATGGCCAAGTTCATGGCGTTCAAACGGTCAGGCGCAGACAGCGTTACGGTTGCAACATGGCCGTCCCGTTCAACAAGGACCTCTCCGCTCATTTCTTTTTGCCGAACAGGCTATCCAGGCCTTTTTTCAGACCTTCCAAAGGTGCCTTCACGGCATCCGTGGCGGTGTCAGTTGCGGACTTTGCAGGTGCCTGCGCGGCCGGCTTTTTGCCACCGCCTTGGGCTATTTTCAGGCAGGGGTTATCGTCGCCGCTGCCCAGATCGCCCAATGCCAGCAAGGCTGCGGGTGGGAACAGGGTTGCGCCCAACAAACCACCCAAACGCCGCGCCGTCGCCAATTCGTCGGGACGGAAGCTGGGCTCTGCGAAGGTACCGCCGATCTTGATGGGCACGGCAACATTCAAGGTAGCGGATTTCGATTGTGGCGAGACCTTCATGGCCAGAGTTTCTTCCCCCAGGTTCATGCTGCCCTCACCCACCACCGTGGAATATTCCGTATCCGCCAACAGGACCATGGAGGTGGCGATGCCTTTCTTGATATCGAAGCGGGAAGCGACGCAATTCAGTACCGTCCACTCCGATTTCTCCCCCGACATCATACCCATGACGGCGGACAGACCACCAATAGCCGTATCGAACGCGGCGGTTTTCACCTTGCCTTGGTTCATCAATAACGAGGTGCCGCCATTCAGGCTTCCCGCGATTGCAGCCACGGATTTGCCGGAGCCCAACAACTTCACTTTCAGATTGCCCGTACCCTGAAGCAGATCCGTTGCCTTGGCTTCCGTCAACAAACGGCCCACATCCAATTTCGGTGCGGCCATTTCAAAGGCCACACTGGGCACCTTGCCGCCTGCATTTACGATGGCTGAAAGGCTCACCGGGCTGCCGGCCACGGTCAAGCTCATGGGTTTAAGGGCCAGGCGGCCCTTTCTCACCGTGACCGTGGCTGTGACATCACGCAGGGTTATTTCCGGGGTGATCACTTCGGCAAAGGCGATTTTCGCGTCTGCCTCCACAGTCTTCAGGACATCCAAGGGCAGGGGATCATTGGGCAGTACTTTGCCGGGCCGGGAAGGTTTCTTGGTCGCCTCGGGTTTTGCCGCGCCGCCCTCACCAGAAGCCGGTTGCAGTTCTGCCAGATCCAGCCGCTTGGATGACAGATCCACCTTGATCATCGGCAGCTTGCCGCTGCTGTCAACGCTGATATTGCCAGCCAAATCGCTGTTTCCCAAGGCCAGTTTCAGATCGGTAATGGTCGCCTTATCCCCTGCCGCGCGCACAGCGGCGGTAAGCTTAAGGGGCAGGTTTGCCGGCACCCCATCACCCGCCAGGGGCTGTAATCCGGACAGATCCGAAGCTGAGATATCAATCGTCGCATCCACGGTCTTAGTGGGCACCTGGGCCGCGCCCTTGACGCCGATTTTCAGACCCAGAACTTCGGCCAGCAAATCCACCTGCATGGGTGCCACCGGATCCATGGCATTCTTCAACGGACCCGCCTTGCCTTTGAGTTTCACGGGCATATCGTTGTAGGCGGCCTGAACCACAAAATTCAGGGGATCCGAGGTCGAGGCGGCATCTGCCTCAATAGACGTCAGCTTGACCTTTATGGTTTCACCACTGACACCATCGTTATATGTCAACAAACCGTTCTTGATCTGCAGTTCGCCAATATGGGGGATTGCCCCAGCGCCCTCATCTGCTGCCTCTGTCTCCGACTTCGCGGCGGCAGCTTCGTCGAATACCCAGTTGCCCTTACCATTTTTGTCGGTTTCCATCAGGATATCAGGCTCAATCAGTATCAGACGATTGATCTGAATATCGCCAAATAACAGGGGTATCAGGCTCAACTGCACTTCGAAGCGGCGCAGGGTCAGCATCTGCGGTCTTGAACCCCAGGTCGCATTGGCAAAGCTAATTCCTTCGCCAGAGACCGTGGGGGTCAGGGATACTGCCAGGGATAGGGTCCCTTCCAATTTCAAGGTCCGCCCCGTGGCGTCTTTTGCCGCCTTGGCAATTTCCGGGCGATAGGTATCCATATCCAGGCTGGCAAGATATGCCGCACCGCCACCAATGACGACCACAATTATGACAGCTACGATGGCAACTATTTTGCCGATCTTCATGACCTGAATTCCCCTGTTGAACAATTTGTATTGTTAACCATACGTTACCATAACAGGTTGGACTTGGCAGTGATGCATTACACAGTTTGGTACTTAATCCGGCGATTGTGGATAATTTTCTGCCCACAGGCACCGGGCCGATACAACGTGACGCCGGGCGGATAATGCTGCCTTGTTGTTCCTGTTCGAATATATGCGCGGTCCAGCCCAAAACCGGGCCCGATGTCTAAGAGAGCAACCGCAGCTAGCGCGAAACAACTACAGCGCCTAAGATCAAGGAAATAGGACGGAGGGCGGGACAATGATCACATTCGCAGAGTACCGGAAGCTGGATGCCACGGCCTTGGCCGAAGCAATCGCAAAGGGTGATTTGGGCGCTGACGAAGTGTTGGAGGCCGCCATCGCCCGGGCCCAAGCGGTCAATCCGGAACTGAATGCCATTGTGCACGAACAATACGACAAAGCCCGTAATTGGGCCCGCAATTGGGCCCGCAACCTGGCGCGCAATGAAGATGCCTCCGACGGGCCTTTCAAGGGCGTGCCCTATTTGTTGAAAGATCTAGGTGCCTTTGATGCCGGGGAACCTTGCACCATGGGCAGTCGCTTGTGGGCGGATTTCGTACCCGACCATGACGCCACCTATACGGAACGCTGCAAGGCCGCCGGGCTGGTCATCATGGGCCGGACCAATACGCCGGAACTAGGCCTGAATGCCACGACGGAACCCACATTGCATGGTGCCACGCCAAACCCGTGGAACCCGGGCCATTCAGCCGGCGGATCATCAGGCGGTTCAGCCGCCGCAGTAGCGGCAGGCATTTTACCTATGGCGCACGCCACGGATGGTGGCGGCTCGATCCGCATTCCGGCAGCGAATTGCGGCCTGTTCGGCCTGAAACCGACCCGGGGTCGCAACCCGGCAGGCCCTGATGTGGGCGAAGGGTGGAGCGGTATGTCCACGGGCCATGTGGTCAGCCGTTCGGTACGGGATTCCGCCCGGATGATGGACTGCACCCATGGCCCCGCCCCCGGCGATCCCTATGCCGCACCGCCTCCCGATCAGCCTTTTATTGAGGAAGTTGGGGCGGATCCCGGACAGCTACGCATTGCGTTGATGACGGATGGATTTGATGGCCGCCCCCTTGATCCCGAATGCATCAGGGGTGTGGAGGATGCCGCGAAACTGTGTGCGGATCTGGGTCACAGGGTCGAAATTGCCCGGCCCGCACTGGATGTAGCTGCTGTCTTGCAAGCCTCCCGTACGGTGATCGCCGGCAATGTCTGGACCGCCGTGCGATTGCGCTGCGAGGCTTTGGGCCGGGAACCCAGTGGTCAGGATGTGGAAGCCGTAACCTGGGCCTTCGCCCAAGAAGGGCTTAAATCCAGCGCAGGTGATTATGCCGCCGCCGTCATGGTGATGCACCAGTGCGGGCGGCAATTGGCGGCATTCTTTGCCGACTACGACCTTATTCTGTCGTCAACTCTGCGCCATCCGCCCCTGCCATTGAAGGCCATCGATATGCAGGACACGGATCTGGATCATTATTGGCAGGCGTTGTTCGAGGACGAAATCGCCATCACGCCGTTCTATAACAGTACCGGTTGCCCGGCCATGACAGTGCCCTTGCATATGAGTGCGAACGGCCTTCCCGTGGGCGTTCACTTCGGCGCACCATTTGGCGACGAGGCAACATTGTTCCGCCTGGCGGCACAACTTGAAACAACCGCCCCGTGGTTCGACCGGGTGCCGGACCTCAACTAACCCAGGGCGTCGCCACCGGCGCGACATTGGATTAGTTGCTGATGCTCCAGGCCGGCTTCCCGGTGCATATGGGCTGCGTGATAGTCGGGCATGGCCAGCATCTGTAGAAAAGCGTCGCGGGAGGGATATTCCACCACGACCACCTCGTCCCACAGATCCGCATCTTCGCCAATAAACATGACTTCCGGCTGACCGGACCAGACGATACGTCCCCCCAACGAGGCGACGATGACACTTATGGCAGCGCCATAACGGAGATAAGCCTCCCGTCCGGAAACATCCGGGTCCGCCACCTCGCCGTCCTGATAGCGCGCGCGGTCGCGAAACTTCAACAAATTGATCATCTGCACGGGGCCCTGGCGGGGATGATCACGAAAATTGCGAAGTTGTTGGCCACTCGGTTGCCGCTTTTTGTTCATGCTTACACTCCAATATTTGGTCGCCATATTACTTTCCCAGCACACTAGCGCATTGCACTTGCGGGCGGGGGGTCTTTTAGGGCTAACTACGCCGATGGAAAGAATATCAGTCATCGGCGCGGGTGCCTGGGGGACAGCACTGGCACAAATGCTGGCCGCCGCGGGCCGGGCGACCCGGATCTGGGCCCGGGAAGAAGACGTGGTCGCGGCCATCAATACAGATCACGCGAACCCTTTGTTTTTGCCGGACGTATCCCTGCACCAAGACCTACGCGCCACCACGGACCTGGCCGAAGCGGCGGCGGCGGATTTGATCCTGTTGGTTACCCCGGCGCAATTTTTGCGCCCGGTGACGGCTGAATTGGCAAAACACCTTAAACCCGGCATTGCCGCCGTCGTCTGCGCAAAGGGCATCGAAAAGGGCAGCTTTGCCCTGATGAGCGAGGTTTTGTCGGACACCCTGCCCCAGGCACCACAGGCAATTCTATCGGGCCCGACCTTTGCCATCGAAGTGGCCAAGGGCCTGCCCACTGCCGTGACCCTGGCCTGCGCTGATGAAGCCCTGGGTGGGCGCATCGTAGAGGCTGTGGGACAGCCGCATTTTAGGCCCTATTGGACGGATGATGTGATCGGCGCGCAGATCGGCGGCGCGGTCAAGAACGTGTTGGCTATCGCCTGCGGCATTGTCGAAGGCCGCAAACTGGGTGCCAATGCCCGCGCCGCCCTGATGACCCGTGGTCTGGCCGAAATGGTCCGATATGGCACCATGCGCGGTGGCCGCGGGGAAACCCTGATGGGCCTGTCGGGCCTCGGCGATCTGGCCCTGACCTGCAATGATGCCCAATCCCGCAACATGTCCCTGGGCATGGCACTGGGGGCGGGACGCAGCATGGCGGATATTTTGGCTGAGCGGCGATCTGTTGCCGAAGGGGCCCATACGGCGGGGGCCATTTCAGGCCACATCGCGCCCATGGATTTCGAGATGCCCATATGCACGGCCATGGATGACGTACTGAATAAGGCAGCCGATATTGACGCGACAATCCAAGGCATGTTGGGCCGGCCCTATCGACCGGAACAAGGTTAACCTGTAGACATTCTCATAGCATCGCGCCGAACATTATTGGGGGGAACACATGGCCTATTGGCTATTTAAATCAGAACCGGGTGCTTGGTCCTGGGATGATCAGGTCAAGGAAGGCAAAAAGGGTGCCGAATGGGACGGGGTGCGCAATCATCAGGCCGGCAACAATATGAAGGCCATGAAAATCGGCGACAAGGGGTTCTTCTACCACTCGGTCAATGAAAAAAGCGTCGTCGGCATCGTTGAAGTGTGCAAGCTGTGGTACCTGGACCCCACCGACCCCAAGGGTAAGTTCGGCATGGTTGATATCCGCGCCCTGGAAGCCTTCCCCAAACCGGTCACCCTGGCTGATGTTAAGGCGGACGAACGCCTGGCGAAAATGCCCCTGGTTACCAATACCCGCCTATCTGTGCAGCCCGTGGATGCCAAAAGTTGGAAGATCATCTGTCGCATGGGCGGCATCAAAGCATAGAGTAGAAGGATCAAAAGTTCATGACGCCTGTTCCCGCCAATGACTGGATTGCCCACCACGCCCGCTTTGTTCCAACGCACGAGGCCATGCATGATCTGGCCTCTGACCGGCATTTCACCTATGCGGAGATGGACCGCCGCGTTGACAAGGTGGCGCTGTACCTGCGTGACGGCCTTGGCGTGCAAGACGGCGACCGGGTGGCGGTGTTGTGCCACAACGATACCGACGTTCTGGAAATACAATTCGCCTGCCGCCGCCTGGGCGCGATCTTCCTGCCCTTGAATTGGCGTCTGGCTGTGCCGGAATTGGAATATATCTGCAACGATGCGACCCCAAGGACACTCCTTTATGGCACAGAATTCGCCGGGGAGGCCGCCGAAATCCAGCGCCTGGCCGGGGTTCCTAGCCTTGCCAGCCTGAATAACGGCGGCAACAGCGATTATGAGACGGGCCTGGCGGCGGCATCCGGCAAAATTTCCGCGCCCGCGCGGACCTTGGGCGATATCTGGACCATCATGTATACCTCCGGCACCACGGGCCGGCCCAAGGGTGCCAAGATCACCTATGAAATGGCCACATTTAATGCGATCCAATGCGCCATGACGGTTGAAATCCACGGCGGCTCTAAAAATCTGGTGATCTTGCCGCTATTCCATACCGGCGGTCTGAACGTTTACGCCAATCCCGTCTTTCATGTCGGCGGCAGCAACGTTGTGCCCCGGTCATTTGATCCGACTTATTTCCTGGATCTGTTGTCGGACAAAGAAATGCATCTGACCCACGCGCTTGGCGTACCGACAAATTTCCTGATGCTGGCCCAGGAGGCGAAATTCGCTGACGCGGACCTCTCCCATGTCATTTGTCTAAGCGTCGGTGGTGCAGCGGCACCGCTATCCCTGATAGAGGAATATGGTGCCAAGGGCATTCAATTGCAGCAAGGCTGGGGCATGACGGAAACCGGCCCCCTGGGGCTGATGCTTTCGGGTGAACAGGCCTTGGCGAAAGTCGGCTCTTCCGGGCTGCCGCCCCTTTATGTCGGGCTGCGTATTGTCGATGAGGCCCGCGATGAAGTGGCCCAGGGGGAAACGGGCGAATTATTGATCAAGGCACCCACCGTCACGCCGGGCTATTGGAACCGGGAGAGCGAGCACGATGAATTCTTCACCCCCGATGGCTGGTTCCATACCGGTGATGCCGCCCGTCAGGACGACGACGGTTACTATTATATCGTTGACCGGACCAAGGATATGTTCATTTCCGGCGGAGAGAACGTCTATCCGGTGGAGGTGGAGAACGTCATTTTCCAACTGGATGGGGTATTGGAAAATGCCGTCATCGGCATCGAAGACGAAAAATGGGGCGAGGTTGGCCGCGCCTGCGTCGTGCTGAAGCCGGGTGCCAATCTGGACGAAGATGCCGTTATTGGGCATTGCCAAGGCCAGCTGGCCCGCTACAAGATGCCAAAGCAGGTCCGCTTCATGGATGAATTGCCCCACAACGCCACGGGCAAAGTCCTGAAGCACGAATTGCGCCGGGAATAAGTGGGGCTAATTGGGGACTAATTGTCAAAGATGTACACAAACCAGTTGGAAGTAATATTATGAGCATCCCCGTCAAGGACTGGATCAAACACCACGCCGACTTTACGCCAAACAAGGAGGCATTGGTCGACCTTGCCTCTAATCGCAAGTTCACCTATGCCGAGATGGACGCCCGCGTCACCCGCGCCGCACTGTATTTGCGCGATGGTGTGGGTGTCGCGGACGGCGAACGGGTTGCCCTGCTGTGCCATAACGACAGCGACGCCTTTGAAATTCAGTTCGCCTGTCGCCGGATTGGGGCCATTTTCATGCCCCTCAACTGGCGCCTGGCCGTGGCGGAACTGGAATACATCTGCAACGATGGCGAGCCGAAAGTCCTGGTCCATGGTAAGGAATTCGCCAGTCAGGCAAAGGAAATCCAGGCATTATGCGGCACTGCCCATTTGGTCGGCCTGAATAACGGCGGCACCAGCGACTACGAAACCGGTCTGGCCGCGGCCAATGGCGAACTTGTCCCGTTGGCGAAAGATCTGACCGATACCTGGACCATCATGTACACATCCGGCACCACGGGCCGGCCCAAAGGTGCGCGCATGACTTACCAAATGGCGGTCTTTAACGCCATTCATTGCGCCATGACAACATCGTTGACCGAAACTTCGAAAAATTTGGTCTTTCTGCCGACCTTCCATACCGGGGGCCTGAACGTTTATGCCAACCCCATCTTCCATACCGGCGGCACCAACGTTGTCCTGCGGGAATTCAATTCGGCGTATTTTCTGGAACTATTATCGGACAAGGAATTGCATCTGACCCATATGTTCGGCGTGCCTACGAATTTCCTGATGATGGCCCAGGAACCAGGATTTGCCGACGCCGACCTGTCCCACCTGATGACCCTGGGCATCGGTGGTGCCGCCGCACCCCTGGCCTTGATCGAGGATTTCGCCGCCAAGAATATCATACTGCAACAAGGTTGGGGCATGACGGAAACCGGGCCTTTGGGCCTGTTGCTGTCGCCGGATCAGACCTTGGCCAAGGTTGGCTCCTCCGGCCTGCCGACAATGTATGTCAGCCTGAAAATCTGTGATGCAACCGGTGCCGAAGTCGCAAAGGGGGGCGAGGGCGAATTGATGATCAAAGGCCCCACGGTCACGCCCGGCTATTGGAACCGGGAGGCGGAGCATGATGATTTCTTCACCGCCGATGGCTGGTTCCACACCGGTGATGTGGCCCGGCAGGATGAAGACGGCTATTACTACATCGTAGACCGGACCAAGGATATGTACATCTCGGGTGGAGAGAACGTCTATCCGGCAGAGGTGGAAAACGTCATATTTGAAATGGACGGGGTGCTTGAAAACGCCGTCATCGGTGTGCCGGATGAAAAATGGGGCGAGGTCGGACGCGCCTGCATCGTCCTCAAGCCGGGCTCCAACCTGGACGAGGATGCGGTCATTGACCATTGCAATGATAAATTGGCCCGCTTCAAGGTCCCAAAACAGGTCCGCTTTATGGACGAATTACCCCACAACGCCACCGGCAAAGTCCTGAAGCATCAGATCCCACGGGACTGATTATTGTGGGCGGCGTCGGATAAATGGTGATAAGGACATGGTGATGTCAGACCTTCGGTTGCAATGCGGCTGCGGAAGCGTGAGGGGGCAGGTGCGGGATTTCGCCCAGCGAAGCCGCACACGGACGGTATGCCATTGCGTCGACTGTCAGGCTTATGCACGCCATTTACCCGACACGGTCAGTATATTGGACGAATTCGGCGGTAGCGACATTGTGCAGCTGACGCCAGCACAGGTCACCATCGACCAAGGCATGGATCAACTCCGCTGCTTGCGCCTGACCCCCAAGGGGCTTTATCGCTGGTATGCGGACTGCTGCAAGACGCCCATCGCTAATACCGTGTCACCTGGGTTTCCCTTTGTTGGCTTGATGCACAATGCGCTGATCATCAATGGCCCCTTGGATGGGTGCCTGGGGCCGGTGAACTTTTATGTTCAAGGCAAGTCCGCGAAAGCGCCACGCGCGAACCAAAAGGTCCATGCGGGCTTTCCTGTCTCATGGTTTCTGGCCAGTGCTCCCTGGATGATATGGGGCAAAATTCGCGGCAAGCACAAACCCTCGCCTTTTTTTGATGCGGACGGCAAACCGCCAATCAAGCCAGAAGTCTTGCAGGGCTGAAACCCCGGCGTCTCAACTCGGCTAATAACCCGAGGCCACAATAAGCCGCCCTTCTACACCGTGACGTTTGATCAATTCGGCGACGAGACCGCTTTCTCTGGCTTCCTTCACGAAGGCTTCCAGAAACGGTATGGCGGCTTTGTTTTCCGGTTTTGTGCCGATGGCCTGTTGTACGGTGGCGTAATAGCCGTCCAGAATTTTGGCACCGGGTAATTTCAGGATATCTTCGTTCAGGGCCGGGCGCAATCCGGCCAATGCGTCGAAATTGCCGGAGGTATATAATTCCAATGCGCCGGCCAAACCCTTGGCGCGATGCAGTTCGGCATGTTGCAGCGTGCGGGTCAGGTAAAGGTCATAGGCGCTGCGATCGGATACCGCGATGCGGATGCCAGGGCGGTCCACCTGGTCTATGGCCGTCAAAGAAGAACCCTCAGGCACCAGATAGGTTGCCTCAATCTCCGTATAGGCTTTGGAAAAGGCGATTGTCTTGGCCCGCGCCGGCTCCGCACCTATCAGGCCAATATCCCAGGCATCATCGCCAATGGCATCGGCCACGGCACCGGGGTTGGGGAATTTGACGTATTCAATGGCAACGCCCAAACGTTCCGCGACGGCGCGGGCCATATCGGGGGAAACGCCGATGGGATCACCACTATCCCGGCCCCCCGTGACCAACAGCGGGTTCGACATGTTGATGGCGGCGCGCAAAGTGCCGTTGGCGGCCAGTTCTTTGACGATATCCTGTGTCATGGCAAATTTCTCCCCTACTGCTTTATGCTTTATCTGGGCCAGGCGCGCAGGGCACACAGGCCACCGTCTATGGGCAGGATCAGCCCGGTGACCCAGCGTGCCTCTTCCGATGCCAGATATACAGCGGCCCAACCAATATCCCAGCCTGTGCCTTCGGTCTGCATGGGCACCATGTCGATGCGGCGTTGGCGATATTCCGCCCCTGCCGCTGCCACCATGGGCGTGGCGACGGAGCCGATCACGATGCAATTGCAGCGAATGCCTTCTGCGGCATAGTCGGCTGCGGTAGACAACGTCAAGCCATGGGTGGCCGCCTTTGTCGCGGCATAGGCGGCGGCACCTGGTCCCCCGGTCAATCCCAAAGCACCGGCGATGGAGGAGATATTGATGATCGAGCCGCCACCGCCACTATCCCGCATCAGGGGCACGGCGACGCGGCTGCATTTCATGGCTGTGGTCAGGTTGACATCGACCAGCCTGTCCCAAGTCTCGTCCGTGACGTCTTCAACCCGGTTGGCACCGCCACCCGCACCAATTCCGACGTTGTTGCACAGGATATCGAGGCGGCCATAACGATCCATGACCGCCTGGCCCATGGCCGCAACGTCGTCTGTATTGGTGACATCACCGGCAAAGACAGAGGCCTCCCCACCGTCGGCGGCGATATCGGCGGCAAGTTTCTCCGCCCGCTCGGTCGAGCGATTGACCAGCAATACCTTGGCGCCTTCACGGGCCATCAAAATGGCCATGGCGCTGCCATTGCCGACGCCTGGCTCCCGCGGGGCGGCACCTGTCACTATGGCAACCTTGCCATCCAATCGTCCCATGTACGCTCCGATTGACCGTTCGGTCTTACTATTCCGGATAGCGCCAGGGCGACCCGGGCTGTTCCGCATCTTCATCAATGGTCCATTGCGGCATGGCCAGACCATCCGTAATGTCCGTGAAAACCATACGCACCCGGCTGCCGATGCCGACACTGGCCACCGCCTCGGGCGGGGCCAGGACACCGTCGGGCGTGACCAGGTTACCAAACACACGCAGCGCCTCATGCTCCGTCGGCGCGCCCTTTTGCGTATCCAGATCCACCACCAAAACCATGTATGGCACATACGGCTTAAAGGCCGGCTGGATAGCGTGGGCCACTTCCGTATAGCTGTGCACGGCACCCTTACCCTCCACCGGCGTCCAGGTGAAGTTGCCGGAGGCGCACCAGGCACAGGCCGTGCCGACGGGATAGCGGATCAGGCCGCAATCATCACACTTCTGCAGATGAAAATTATGCGCCGCGCAATGGGCGAAATAAGCTTGGTTTTCGTTGTCCAGGCTATCCACCTGAAGGGTCATGCCAAGGTAGTCGGCAACAATTGTCTCATTAGTTAATTTTGACATTCTCTCTCACTCCCTAACTCAGGCGCCGCGGCGCATGACCAATGCAGACCCGGTGCCCGGTGTGGCCCAGCCCAGATTGGCGCTTAATTCCGCATCCTTGACCTGGCGGCAACCGCCTTCCGAATAGTCATAGGTATGCTGGCGCTTGCCGTCCGGCCCGATGGGGCAACTATCATCCGCCTCGTGCCGCAATTGCCGGACATTTTCCACGACCATGGAGACACCGTGGGTATAGCCCTCGCACAGATGGCCACCGGAGGTGTTGTTGGGCCGCTTGCCGCCCAAAAAGATCGTGCCGTTGGAGACGTAGTCCCCGCCCTCGCCCTTTTTGCAAAAGCCATAATCTTCCAGCTGCAACATGGTGGTGAAGGTAAAGGCATCGTAGGAACCGGTAACGTCGATGTCTTCCGGGCCGACGTCAGCGTTACGCCACAGACGGGGTGCTGCATAGTGCCCGGCAACGGTGGAGATAGGCCCGGTCTCGTAATGCAAATCGGCCCGGGGCTTGGAGACCCGGCCCACCACACCACGGATCAAGGCGGGCACCTGACGGCAATCCTTGGCCCTGGCGGCAGACGTCACGATGATTGCGGTGGCGTTATCGGTTTCCACACAGCAATCCAACAGATGCAATGGCTTGCAGATCATCCGGCTGCCGACCACGTCATCGACCGTGACCCGGTTATTGTACAATGCCTTTGGATTGTTCGAGGCATGGTGGGAATGGGCCACCTTCACATGCGCGACTTGTTCGGGCGTCGTGCCGTAATCATACATGTGGCGCAGGAAGCTGGGGGCAAACAGCTGGCCTGGGCTCTGCCAGCCATAGCTGCGTTGATGCAAAAATTCAGAGACCACGGGGGCCACGGCGCGGGCACCGGTGCCGCCAACGCGGGTCTGGCTGTGACCGTTCATGGAGCGGAAGATCGCCACGGTTTCACACATCCC
>Ga0233439_10000697_pt1 | contig 47710 bp, 47 predicted proteins | sample SI_123_September_6_FD_182713 | JGI IMG/M metagenome (GOLD analysis project Ga0233439, IMG submission 182713) | Seawater microbial communities from Saanich Inlet, British Columbia, Canada - SI_123_September2016_100_MG | ecosystem: Environmental > Aquatic > Marine > Inlet | place: Canada: British... | reverse complement strand
CTAAGGGCTTTCTTATTATTTCTTTTTTCGTGGTTGTTCAAAAACCATTTTCGACCGATTGCTGAATAAAAACACGGACCTTCTTTACCATTTTTCTCTGGAAATAGGGTTTTTCAGGGACGACTAATTATCTTTCTCAAAGGAGACTTTAAATCATGGGAAACGATATAAGCAAAGTCTTCTAAATCTTTATTACTTCTTTCAAGAATGTTATTTGTCTTCTCTAATTGGTTTGAGTATCTCTTCAACTCCTTCTCTGCTTTCCTCCTATAGGTAATATCAGTTGAAATACCACCTAACCCGTATATTTTCCCATCGCTACCTTTTACGGGAAACTTTATTGAAATATAATCGTGTACACCGTCTTCCAAGGGTGCCTGCTCTTCTAATTCGAAAAGGGTATTTGTTTTTAATACCTGTATATCATTTTCCCGAAATTTTTCAGCAAAATCCTTCTCAAAAATATCCAAATCTGTTTTCCCTTTGATCTCTTCACAGGTAAGATTAAAAATTTTCTCAAACTGTTTATTAATCAGGATATAGCGTCCCTCAATATCTTTCAGGTAAATAACTGAGCTTGCATTATTGACTATGCTGTTCAGTTGTTCCTGCTTTTCTAACAAAACTTTTCTACTATCATTTAATTCACCACTAAGATTCTGAAAAACTTCCTGAAGTTTGCTAAAACCAGTCAAAATCACATAGAGACCTATTGAATAAGCCAAAAACCGGAGAAGGTGGACATACCACCAAATTGGATCCCATAAACTGGAAAATTCATATAACAACCCAGCCGAAGCAAAAATGCCGGATTGCAGGGCCAAAAAATAATCCTCCCGAGAATTGTTTTGTTGACTTCGGATTGTAAAAAATATTGCCGAGATGATAAAACCGAATCCCCCGGTAATATTTAAAAACGTGGCTGACGGAGAAAAATCGCCTTGCAAAATCATTAGAGGAAGCGAGTCTGAAAAAATAAAAGAAAACGCACAAAACGCAAAACAACCTAGACCAAATAAAATTAGAGATCGGATTGGGTTTAGGATTTTATTGGGTAATTTCCTAAAGCAAACGAAAGAAAAAAGTAAACCTCCTAAAAATAACCGTGAACTATGGAACCATACAAACAGATTCCCCTCTTCAAACATGGAATGAAATAAATCAAAAATTCCCATTCCAAGTAGCCCACACGATAGCCAAAAATAATGGGGTTGGCTCTTTTCCTTGGCGGCGATAATAAGAAAAGATGAAACAATCAAAGCCATCGCGACACCCAAAGCCACCAGGGTCGCATGATAAGATATGTGAATATCTTGATGTGATGAATATAAGGTGGTTATGGAAACGCTAATCCCAACGGGAAAAACGGCTCCCCATAAAATTATTCCTGAATAATGCCTAAACATATCAACCCTCATCAAACTTATACCGAAAATTAATGTTATTCTTTAGGATATTATATTCTTTTCTAGGGGAATTAAAGAAAAACATTAAAATTTATTTGGAAACAAGCTGGGGGAGTTAAGAGATTTTATTTGCTGGAAAAAATAGTTTTTAGCGTAAAAAAGCCATAACCAATTAATAGTAAAGCGATTAGACCGCTCGAGAAGGAATTCTGGCCCACTGCGCTGGTGAAAACGAAAACTCCGGCTCCACTTAATACAAGGCCCAGAAAAAAGTAACCCGCAGTTCTATAGAATGGCGTTTTAGTTACCGGTTTTTCTATTACATCTCGTTTTTGCTTGAGTTGCCAGCGCCACCTTAAAACATAGTACGTTTGCCTAACCCAATTGATCAGCCCACCATCTTCAATCAGACTGGTCCGACAATACATGCACTGGCTATCGGTATTGCGGTTGGGGAAACCACAATTGAGGCACAGCTTTGAGTCTTGATTGCCGCTTAACGTTGTTGGCTCTTTTTTAGGGTCATCCATTTATTACTCCAGGTTATCCAGCCTTATCGGCTGCAGGAAGAAATAAGTTTAAAAAACCTTTTTGTGGCAAGATTAAAAGATTTTAGTACTAATAAACAAGAGTGTCAATTGCCATTGGATATTTGATAACCGCCCTCTTTTTATTTAGATTAGAATTAGATTTACTAATTTTGCTGATTGCCATGAAGCATCGTTTTCTCTATAATCCGTTTTTTACAAATCCCCATTTACAACAATGAAAACCATACTTTTATTATTATTTTCCTTTTCTCTGAGTTTCTCCGCCCATGCTGAAAATTTGGCATCAGAGGGCATGGTATTGATCCCCAAAGGCCCCTTCCAGATGGGGAGCAAAAAATCCATGTTGGAGCTAAGACCCCATGATTTATTCAACACCGATCGACACACATTGGGTCCTGAAAATCCTGCGCACGAAGTCTACCTCGATAGTTTTTACATCGATATTTATGAAGTAACCAATGAGGCCTATGCAAAATTCATAAAAGAAACCGATGGTAAAGAGCCGAGAGGTTGGAGTAATCCAAAATTTAAGGAGCCACAGCAACCCGTTGTGGGGGTTTCCTGGAAAGAAGCAGTGACGTTTTGTAAATGGCAAAACAAGCGGTTGCCAACAGAAGCAGAGTGGGAAAAAGCAGGGAGAGGAAAACAACACGTCATATATCCCTGGGGAAACACACAGCCCGACTCAAGCAAGCTTAATTATAACAATGAAACTAAAATGACCACTGCGGTGGGTTCATTTGAAAGCGGAAAATCTAGTTATGGTGTCTATGATCTTTCCGGAAATGCATCCGAATGGGTGAACGACTGGCACTTTCCCGAATACTATTTATTCTCGCCAAAGGAAAATCCTCCTGGGCCAGAAAAAGGCCAGTACAAAATCATTCGAGGGGGTAGCTGGAGGAACAAAGCTGAAGGTGTTGATCTGGTCTATAGAAACGCCACCACTCCAAAAAATCGGTCATTGGCCATTGGCTTTCGCTGCGCTCGCAAGGCTACGCCTTGAAGAAATGTTAACTAGCCTATAGTAAAAGACTTGGCAGTAATTATCTGCTTGACCGGCATCGACCTATTTCCCGCGAGCGTAGCTCACTATTTTATCCAATAGAATATTGGCAATTTCTTTCTTCGACATTCGAGGCAGGTTTTCAATTTTCTCATTAGAGTCGATAAAGGTCACCTGGTTACTGTCAGATTGGAACCCGATCCCCGGTGCACTGATATCGTTGGCAACAATCAAGTCGAGTTTCTTATTCCTTAATTTTTCAAGTGCACTCTGAATCAGGTTTTGGGTTTCTGCCGCAAACCCAACCACGAACTGCTGCGTTTTAATTTTCGAAACTTCCATTAGAATATCTTTAGTAGGAACAAGGTTTAGCGTTAGGGCTCCATCGCTATGCTTTTTAATTTTTTCTTTTTCGAGTTTTTGTGCAGTGAAATCGCCCACTGCCGCCGACATCACCAGCACATCGCATTCAGGCAAACATTGCTGAACCAGGCTATTCATCTCGGCTGCCGTTTTACAAGGCTTGAAATTCACTCCTCCCGGCGAGTCCAGAAAAGTGGGGCCGCTGACAAGAGTCACCTCGGCCCCTCGGGCTTTTGCCTGATCGGCTATGGCATATCCCATTTTCCCAGAAGAAGGATTCGATAAATAACGCACCAGATCCAACGGTTCTTGCGTCGGCCCGGCAGTCACTAGAATACGCAAACCTTGCAGATCTTGAAGTTTTTCAAAATGCCCCTTTACCCTTGCAAAAATCGTGTCGAGATTAGCCAGACGTCCCGGTCCGGTGGTCCCACAAGCCAACTCCCCCTCTTCGGGATCGATAAACTCAACATCTCGTGATTTTAATTTTGCAATATTATCCTGCACCGCCAGGTTTTTCCACATTCCTTCATTCATGGCGGGTGCAACCATTACCGGACCTTTAAATGCCAGGTACAAATTGCTCAACGGGTCATCTGCCAAACCATTTGCCATCTTCCCAAGAGTCGATGCAGTGGCAGGAACTACAAGCATCAGATCGGCGTTTTCAGCAACGCGGATATGTTCCATATCTGCCGAATTCTGTGAATTAAAAAGCTGATGGTAAACCGGATTTCCAGAAAGAGCTTCCAAAGTCAAAGGGGTCACAAACTGACCGGCGTTGGCACTCATGGTAACCCGTACCTCGGCCCCCTCTTTCACAAGCATCCTTAATAATTCCACAGCTTTATAGGCCGCAATTCCGGCCGATACCGCCAGCGCAATTTTTTTGTTTTTCATCTCATGCTTTTTTAGTGTTAGATAAATCAATTATAATTACTAATTCCAATGCAATCAATGATTTTGAGGAACATTTAGCTTCGATTGACTTTTGTTCGTGCATTTCATAAGGTGCAACCTTATGAGTTCATCCTTAAAAATTCTATTGGTTGCAGCTGAAGTATTTCCATTTGCCAAAACGGGTGGGTTGGCTGATGTCGCAGGGTCTCTTCCCTCTTCTCTTAAAAAATTGGGCCATGATGTTCGCGTCCTGCTTCCTAAATACCCATGCACAGAGTCACAACCTATCCGTTCTCTGGATCTGGAAATAGAAATCCCAAACTCGACAGAGAAAGCAACCCTGTTTGAAGGTCAGTTGCCAGAAAATGTTCCTGTTTATCTGGTAGGAAACGACACCTATTTTGACCGGGAACATCTCTATGGAGAACCGGGGACAGAATATAGCGACAATGCCGAGCGTTTTGCTTTCTTAAGTCAAGCCGCGTTGGAAACTTGCAAGGCCCTGGATTTTCAACCCGACATCATTCACTGCAATGACTGGCATACAGGTCTGATTCCTGTTTATCTTAAATCTCTTTATTTGAAAAAAAAATGGTACTCAAAGATACGAACCCTGTTTTCCATTCATAACCTTGGCTATCAGGGTAATTTCTCTATGGAAAAATTTTCTGCCACCGGCCTCCCCGATAAATTCGCAGGCTCTGACGGAATCGAATTTTATGGAAAAATAAGTTTTTTAAAATCGGGCTTACTATTTTCAGATACTTTAAATACGGTCAGTCCAAGGTACTGCCAGGAAATACAAACTGCCGGATTAGGGTTTGGAATGGAAGGTATTTTGCAGCAGCGATCAAAAGACCTAACAGGAATTTTAAATGGAGTCGATTACTCGGTCTGGAACCCTGCCACAGATAAGCTGATTGCCGAACCCTATGATTCACTTTCTAAAAAACAAAAATGTCGAGAGGCATTGATCAATAAATTCTCTCTCAAAATAGATAAAAACACCCCCTTGCTATGTATGATTTCTCGTCTTTCCAGCCAGAAAGGAATTGACCTTTTAATGGAGGTTTCCGAAGACATCAAAGAAAAAAAATTGGCCCTTCTGGTATTAGGCCAAGGCGATTCAAAATACGAATCTTTTTTCAGCCAATTGTCCGACTCCAATCCCAACCGGTACGCAACAGCATTGACTTTCGATGACACTCTGGCTCATCAGATTCTTGCAGGAAGCGATATGTTTTTGATGCCCTCCACCTATGAGCCCTGCGGCCTCACACAAATGTATGCTTTAAAATACGGTACGGTTCCTTTGGTTAGTTCTGTTGGAGGGCTGGATGACTCTATTCAAACCTTTGATGGGAAAATAGGGACCGGCTTTAAATTTGCACCCAATGATAAAAATTCTTTGTTACTGGCCCTTAAAAAGGCCTTGGCCTGTTTTTCAGACAAATCTAGCTGGGAATGTCTGGTAAATAATGGAATGTCCAAGGATTTTAGCTGGGATAACGCAGGGGGAAAATATTCCGACCTTTACCAGGAAATTTACAATTCCGCCCCCAGCCATAAAACATTGCAATAATAGCCCGATTATTATAAAAACTAAACGCGGATGATGCTTGGGCATTTCTCTGCGCAATTTATAAATTTAACATTCATTCTGATTTTGACTTCAAAAAACATCCTTATAGTTGATGACCCCAAGGGTCAGAATCAACCCTGCTACAAAGAACTCGAAAATGAGGGTTTTTCAATTTCCATTATCAACTCGGTAGAGGAAGCATTAAATAGCGAAGAAAAACCACAACTCATTATTCTTGACTCAAAATTAAACGGTGAATGCAGCGAATCATCGATTGAAAAATTAAAAACCAAAAATGTCCCCATAATTCTTTGCTCAGAATGGGGAAAAGATAAGCTGAGCTTCTCTATATGGGCTTCGGAAGTGAATGTCGTCAAATCTGGCGATTACAGAGATTTGAAATTGTCCATCAAGGAAATTCTAAGTTAGCCGGGAAAACGCAACGATGCCAAAATCTACAATCGAACCTCGATTTATTGCAATTGAAGGAGCCATTGGTGCTGGAAAAACATCTCTGGTTAACCTTCTTGGCGAAGAGTATGGCGCTCGGCTGATTCTGGAAGACACCGAATCCAATCCTTTTATATCCAAGTTTTATGAAGATAAAGAGGCCTACTCCTTTCAGACCCAGGTTTTTTTTTTACTGAGCCGATACAACCAATATATGCAACTGGCGCAAAGAGACCTGTTCAATTCGGTCGTAGTCATTGACTATTTGTTTCAACGCGACAAAGTTTTCGCACGGCTCAATTTAGAAGACCATGAGTTTAATTTGTACGAACAAATTTTTAGCCTGATTGATGCCAAAGCCCCGAAACCGGATTTGGTCATTTATTTACAGGCCAGCACAGAAGTTTTACAAGAAAGAGTTGCTAAGCGAGGAAGAGAATATGAAGCTTTTATGGACCCAGATTACCTTGATTCGGTAAACAAAGCCTTCAATAATTTCTTTTTTTATTATTCTGAAACACCTCTTTTGGTCATAAATACCAATGAGATCGACTTCGTTGAAAAAAAATGTGACCTGGAAGAGTTGATTAACAAGATCAACAGCCATAAAATAGGCCGAGAATATTACAATCCGCTTGGATCCTGACGGACCGGGACGGAGAAAGCTTAGAACTGACAAATAAACGTAAAAAACAGGAAGACCCTTAAGGGCTTTAAGTTTTATACCGCGTTTAAAAAGTCACAATGCTTCTCTATCGGTATTAGCCGAAAAGGGGTCGTTGAATTTGTTTCCGCCCCCTGCCCCTACCTGTCTGCCCTCCAAGCCGCAACCCGTAAAAATTTATGACGAATCAACCTGTCACCGCTCCTGCTATTGCGGCAAGAAAAAATTCAGAAAAAAAAATCACCGCTTTGACAGCCTACGATTACAGTTTCGCAAAATTGTTGGATTCAACGTCAATCGATATTCTTCTGGTAGGTGATTCTCTGGGAATGGTTTCTCAAGGCCATGAAAACACACTTTCTGTAACCCTTGAAGATGTGATCTACCATACTCAAGCTGTAAAACGAGGGGCACAGCGTGCTCTGGTGGTCGCAGACATGCCTTTCATGTCATATCAGGTTTCCGTAGAACAGGCAGTGACCAATGCGGGCCGATTGATTCAACAGGGAGGAGCCGCAGCCGTTAAGCTGGAAGGCGGAGCACGAATAGCCAATCAAGTCCAATCCATAGTTCAAGCTGGGATTCCTGTTATGGGGCATGTGGGTTTGACCCCTCAATCGGTTCATCAGTTTGGTGGATATAAGGTCCAGGGCAAAACCTTTCTCGACTCAAAACAAATAAAACAGGATGCCAAGGTTTTACAAAAAGCAGGCGTATTCTCTTTAGTTCTGGAAGGAATGCCGGAAGAGCTTGCAACTGAGATCACTCATGATCTGGAAATCCCAACCATAGGAATTGGTGCCGGATCAAACTGTGATGGTCAAATTCTTGTTACGCATGACCTGTTGGGATTAAACCCCGACTTTGCTCCCAAATTTGTAAAACGCTACGCTCAATTGTCGGATGTAATTCAAAATGCCGTCAGCGAGTTCGTTAATGAGGTAAATAGTGAAGCGTTTCCCGGCCCTGAACACACCTATAATTTGAAAAAAGGTGCCCTCAAGCAGGTGAATCATGGCAACTGAATTGAGACAACAGGTTCGGATGGTGTCATCCATCGATGAAATGAGAGAAATATCAAAATCATTTCATGGGTCCACCCTTGGGTTTGTTCCAACAATGGGATCTTTGCACGATGGACATATGAGTTTGGTCAAACAATCCCTGAAAATTTGCGACCATACCGTTGTGAGCATTTTCGTTAATCCCAGGCAGTTTGGTCCGAATGAAGACTTGGACGTCTACCCGCATGACTTGGAAGGAGATATAGAAAAACTCGAATTGGCGGGTGTTGATGTGCTTTTTCATCCCAACAGGGAAACTATTTACCCCCGAGGATTCAAAACCCACGTGCAGGTAGATGAAATAACGCAGCACTTATGTGGAAATAGTCGACCAGAACTTTTTAAAGGTGTAGCAACGGTTGTATTAAAACTATTCAATATCGTCCACCCACAACACGTATTCTTTGGAGAAAAAGACTGGCAACAGCTTGCTGTAATTGAGACCCTGGTTAGAGATTTAAACTTGGATATCTGCGTCAACAGAGTTCCTTTGGTTCGTGAGCCTGATGGACTAGCCATGAGTTCGCGTAACCGCAACCTCTCCCCAGAAGAAAGAACAAAAGCTCTTTCTCTTTCAAAGTCATTGCAAAGTGCAAAAGACCAAATTCTCCAAGGCATCACCTCAGCAAGCCAACTACGCGAAAGCATAAAAAAAATAATTTTTGCTGAATCTGGAACCCAAATTGATTATATATCGATTTGTGACCCCACAAGTTTACAGGAAAAAGAAGAAGTCAAAGGCCGGACGTTGATCGCCCTGGCAGTAAAAATCGGGCCTGCCCGACTCATTGATAATTGCATTGTAGAGGATTAGAAATTGCAAAGAATAATGTTAAAATCTAAGCTTCACCGAGCCACAGTGACAGCAACCGAGATTGATTATGAAGGCAGCATTGCCATTGATGAAGATTTGCTGGAACAGGTCGATATTCGGCCCTACGAACAAGTCCACATATACAATATTAATAGTGGAAGCCGATTTATTACCTACGTGATAACTGCTGAACGAGGTTCCGGAACCTTTTCCATCAATGGAGCGGCAGCTCGCCTCGCACAGATAAATGATCGCATCATTGTTGCGGCTTATGGTAATATAGATACCGATAAGGAAACCCATCAGCCTAAAGTCTTACTCCTTGATGCAACCAATAAGGTTGTGGAAGGTTCTTAGTTTCTAAACGCGGGCAAAAATTTGTTTTTATTGCCCCTTAATATATGTAGAGGTTAAGTTGGCAGAAATATTTAATTACTTGGCAATCGGATTTATGCTTTGGATGTGCATGGACTGCATTCAAAGACGCGAGCACTTTGTCTGGATAATCATCATTATCCTGCTTCCGCCCATAGGGGCAGTTGCGTATTTCTTTGCAATAAAAAACCGAGCCAGCAGCAGTGGAGCCACACAAGGCGGAGGAGGAACCCTCATTCCTTTTGGCAAAACAGAGAAAAAAGAAGTCGAAACAGATGAAACGCTGCAATTAAAAGAATTGATTGGTAAATACCAAAAAGCCTATCACTACGAAAAACTAGGACAGGCCTATGTGGAACAGAAAAACTATGACTCTGCCATTGCTAATTTTGAAGAAGCCATTCAAAAAGATCCAGAAATGCTGGAAGCAAGATACGGCCTGGCAAAATGTCTTCATGGTTTGAAACGGTACGACGAAGCCGCCGCTGTATTAGAAAAACTAACCACCCTCGACAAAAAATACGACTACGGCAACGCTATTTTTGGATTAGCGGAATGCTATCGTATGGGGGGAGATGACGAAAAAGCGTTAGCTACCTACGGTGAGGTAATCAACTCCTTCCATTTTTTCAAAGCCTATTACCACTATGCCCGTTTGTTAGATAAAAATGGCAAGAAGCAAGAAGCCATCGATTATATGAAAAGCATTGTAGGCTCTTCGAAAGACCTTCCCGATTACAAATTGGAAAAAGAACGTTTCTGGATTGATGAAGCCTACAAATATCTAAGAAAAAACGGCATCGAGTTAGCTTAAAACCCTCAGGGTAAGAGCCTAAGGATTATGACTGTCCTCTCCGACAACTTAAAAACAATTCGGAAAAATCTCAACTGCACGCAAATGGCTCTGTCCGAAGTCCTGGAAATCGGATTCAGAACCTACGTCCGCTATGAAGCGGGGGAAAGAGATGCTCCGGTTTCAGTCCTAGTCAAACTAGCGCGGTTGGGCAACGTATCCCTTGATCGTTTATTGACTACCAAAATTTTACCAGAAGATTTACAAACACCTGACCAGGAAAAACTTCCTACTTCAAAAGAACCTCTGGAAGTCATTGGTGGTGGATTGGAAGAAGGACGCCTGATGTTCAAAGGACTGCTGAACGACAATCTCATCAGCACCAGCAAAGAAGAGCAAAAGTTGCTAACCTTATTCCGAAACATGAATGCCAGCAATCGCGAGAAGTTCCTCCTCGATGCCGAATGGGTATTCACCAATACCCGCAAATCGGTTCGTTACCGCAAACCCAAAAAAATTCCCCGCAAAGAAGAAAAAGCCAAAACCGCCATCAAGCTGAGAAAATTGGCGAAATCCATCAAAAAAATCACCGTCCGCGGCTAACCGGCGAGCCGCCGGTGGCAATGGGTCTATTCCTATAAAGCGAAACAAAAAATTTTGGCTTTTCCTATAGGTTCGCAAACATTTCTTCAAAGCAAACCTTTTCCAACCACAGATGAACACCGATACCAATACCCGTCTGCACGTCATCGCGAGCAACTGGAGGGAGTGTGGCAATCCAGTCTTGAGTATTACCCATGTGCAAAATTTTTATCCATACGATATAACTTGAAACAGTTAAAACCAACAGGTGGGCATTAGAGAAAAGTCCTATCGAATGACTACTAGCAAATCATCAAGCAATCAGAAATCCAAGGCTTGTTGCCGCAGAGGCAGCTAACAGTTGCCCTTTAAGCCGAGACAACCCCTCGTCTGCCAAATAGAGTTATTGCTATTGCCTCCCACGCTAGTGGGCTACTTGCGGAGGAACTTTTTAAGGATGTCGTCCATATCGAACAGGAGGGAGATCGGTCTTCCGTGAGGACAGGTGAAAGGCATGGTCGTTTGTTCCAGGTCGGATATCAGTTTACGAATCTGGTCCAAGTTCAGGGGGTGATTCACTTTGATAGCATTCCGGCAGGACATCATGATCAGAACGTCTTCATACTTATCGTGCAGTATGTTCTCATCTCCTCCTTTGGGAAGAATTTCCAGGGTATCGCGGAGTAACTTTTCGTTGTCGATATTTTTTAGAATTGCCGGAACCGATCGCAAAAGAAATTCATTTTTACCAAAAATTTCCAGTTCCAGCCCCAACTCTTTCAAACGATCCAGATGTGGGGTCAATATTTCTGTTTCGGCTGGAGAGAACTCAACGGTCAATGGGAATAAAAGATTTTGCACCTCAATCCTTTTTTCCTTCGCTGCCTCGCGGAACCTTTCATACAAGATACGTTCATGCGCCACATGTTGATCCACCACCAGCAATCCCTTTTTTCCCTGCATGATGATGAATGAGCTTTCCAACTGCCCCAGAGGTTCGAATTCAGAATAAATCAGATTAGCCACTGGCACCGGTGGTTTATCAAATCCCATGACCTGCTGCGGTGAAGAAGAGACTGGCGAATGGAAGCCATGCGATCCGGTCATCTTCCTTAAAGCTTCCGAAAGATTGCCCTGTTGCGGAACAGATGAAGGCTCATTGAATCTACTCGCCCATGAAGGTGACTCTTGTTTATAAGCAGGCGTTTCATAATTAGAACTTATAGGAATATCATCAATGGCGGAACGAACATTTTCAACTGGACTCTGCAAATTTCTCTCAAGGGCTTCGCGGATGCTGCGTGATACGAATTGATGGACATCCTGCTGAAATGCGAACCGCACTTCTGCCTTAGAGGGATGGACATTCACATCCAGCAATTTCGGATCCATTGTCAGATATAAAAATAGTGCGGGATGCTGACCTTTAGGTAATAAATGGCTGTACCCCTGTTGCGTAGCATGAAGAATCACTTTATCGCGAACGAATCGTCCGTTGATGAAGCAATATTGTGCGGATCGATTTGACCGGGTAAAGACCGGGTTTGAAACGTACCCATCTAATCGATAATCCCCAGAGCTTGATTGCACTTGAACCAGTGATTTGGAAAGGTCTGCGCCAAAAAGTTCTGCAATACGGTAATGAATCTGGTCGGTGGGCAATGTCTGGATAACATCACGTCCATTATGCGTCAACTGAAACTGAATGGCCGGGTAGGCCAGCGCCTGTTGCGTAACTACCTGAGTGATATGGGAAAATTCGGTTGAATCGCCTTTCAGGAATTTACTTCGCGCCGGAGTCACGTAAAATAATTGAGCGACTTCTATTGTTGTTCCTTGAGGACAGGCGAAATCCTTCTCTTCTATCAGGGCACCCCCTTCAACAACAATCAGCTTCCCTCCCTGAGTTTCACTGCGGGCACTGGTACATCGGACTTTTGCCACCGAAGCAATACTGGGCAAAGCTTCGCCACGAAAACCAAGGGACTGAATAGTTTCCAGATCACTGAACTCAGAAATTTTACTGGTTGCATGTCGGGAAAAAGCGATCTTGCATTCTTCTGGAAGCATTCCCATGCCATTATCCATAATGCGGATTTTCTTTTTGCCACCGCCCTCAATATCAAGACGAATCAGAGTGGCCCCTGCATCGATAGAGTTTTCCACCAATTCCTTGACCACAGAGGCGGGCCGTTCGACTACCTCCCCTGCCGCTATCTGATTAGCCAGATCGTCAGAGAGAACTCGGATTTGAGGTTTATTTGTATCTGTGGATGTGGGCATATAATTCCTTGCCAGCGTAACGCTGGATTCAATATGTCAATACTCGTAAAGCAGGCATAACTTTTGAGCTTTTTACTATCGACCCTCTTCAAATATCCAGAAGCTTGAGGATAATTGTATCGCAATGAGGGAATAGACCAAACGGTTGCGGGGCTTGCCCCGTTTTTTTAAAACAAATCTAAAACGATTGCAAGTCAATTGGTGATATGATGGTAAGGACGCAATTTGGAGACCCCTCGTTGGACAATCATCTCTTCGAAAAAAATCTAACTCTGTTAAAAGACCACGTTGCAGGTCATGTGGATATTCAAAACAGGCTTCCGGGAAAAATCACCGTATTGGATGCCAATTCGGGACAACCCACCGCCCAATACGAAAATATTTTGTTGCACAGCAAGTATGACCCGGAAAAAGAAGGAATTGATTTTTCTAAAAACATACAACCCGGCAGTCGAGTTTGTCTGTATGGATTTGGATTGGGTTATCACCTTGCCCCATTACTTGAAAAAATTGGTCCTAACGGATTCCTACTGGTCATTGAGCTCAATCCGGACATTCTAACAGCAGCAATAAAACTTAAAGATCAAACAAATTTTTTTCAAAGTAACCGCTTTAAATTGATTTTCGGAACCGATGAGTCGCAAGTATCCAATGAAATTTCGCGCGAGATGCACCGAATCTCAGAAACCAACCCCGATCAACTTGAGATTTTGTTCCACGCCCCCTCTTTCAAATGCCTTCCGCCAAAATTCCCTGCATTGAAAAACGCTTTAGAAATATTATTAATGGAACGCAGATTCCCAGCTGTATTTGGCAACCTGGAACAAGTCAATTACACACTCAATGAAGAAATAGTTAAAAGCTCTCCCGGGATCAACTCACTAAAGAATAGTCATACAGGGAAACCAGGCTTTCTGGTAAGCGCCGGCCCTTCACTCGATTTTGCTTTGCCTTACCTCAAGCAAATTCAAGACAACTTCCTTATAACATGCGTCGACACAGCTTTCCCTGTCCTTCTACAAAATGGCATTCATCCAGAATATGTTTTTTCTCTAGATCCACAATCGGAGAGTGCTTTTCATTTTGCAGAATACAAAAGCGGATCAACCAAACTTGTTTTCACACCCACTGCAAACCACGATGTTTTAAAAAACTTTCCTGGCGACTGCTTTGTTGTATATAAGGAAGGCCACTCTCTTTTACAACACGAGGAAGTGGAAATAGAAAAAAAGGGAATCACACAAGCAGGGGGTTCAGTGTCTTGCCTGGGAGTGGATGCACTGATTCAATTCGGGTGCAACCCCATATTTCTTGTAGGACAAGATTGCGCATTAACGGGCAATCGCTATTATTCAAAGCATACGCGTTTCAATCAACAACTCATTCTCAAAATTAGCGAGGCTTTCCAACTCGAAAAACTTCACAAAATAAAATTCCAGGAAAAAAATCCTGTAAAAATTATTAGCACGTATGAAAAAGAGATCATGACCGACCAGGTGATGTACAGCTATTTACGCAACCTGGAACAAATCGCAAATCAAAACAAAGAAACGCAAATTTACAATTTATGCTCTCAAGGAGCCGCCATTGATGGTGTTAGAACTCTGAACTCGATCAGCGAATTAAAGCGTTGGTTTTCGGAAACCTTATGAAATTCTCAAAATATCTGCCCCACTTAGGACTTGTAGCCCTGATCGTTTTTCTAATAACAGATACTTCGCCAATAATTTTAGACAAAACTTCAAACCCAGAAAAAAATATAAATGAAGGAAGCCATAGCGAGGGCAGTCACAAAGAAGGCAGCAACGGTCAAAACCTTCCCCAGGAAGAAAAAGAAAAAAGAATGGGAATCTTCCACTACAACGAAGGCAACAAGAACTTCAAGGCAGGACAATATGACGAAGCAATAACAAACTACAAAAAGGCGCTACACCACAATAAAAATTTCAAAGAAGCCACTATAAATCTCAGCACGGCTTACATGAAAATCTCGAATTTTGATAAAGCGTTAGAAACTCTGCAGATGGGATTAGCACTGGACTCGGAAAACCCGCACATCCATTACAATTATGCCTGCTATTATTCTTTAACCGACCAACCCAAAGCCAGTCTGGAAAAACTAAAAGCAGCAATTCAATTTGGTTTTAACAACTTAGAGCAGATAAAAACAGACTCTGATTTGGAGAAACTCAGGCAGTCGCCTGAGTTTAACAACTGGTCTCTTGCATCAAACAGCTTATTTGATAGGAATCAAGGCGACCTGACCCGTGGGGTTGATCTTTAATCCTACCTCACCGTTTAACAGCTTCAGCATGGGCTCACCGATGCATTCCCTTCTCCACCCCTGCAGAAGAAAATGTTCATCCATATCCAGTTTTTGCTCAAAGTGGGTCGCGAAGCTATGTATCCGTTTGCGATCCGCCAGAACACTGGGTTCAATTTTTAATTCTTCGGAACGGATTTGGACAAAAGCCGATAACAACTCTTCTATACCACGTGTAGTTGAATAACCATCAGCCTCTGGTACCGTAGGTAATTTATCTTCAGGCACTTCATTTCCCAGTTCAACGGCTTTAATAATAGCCGCACCGCTTTTACCAATTTCTTTAGGATGGAACCCTCTAACCGACGAAAGCTCTTTTACTTCACTGGGAATTTTTCTAGCGATTTCCAATAAAGTCTCATCACGAACAATGGATTTTGCCAGACAATCTCGGGACACGGCAACGCTCTCTCTCCAGGCGGCCAGTTCTCTCAATACGGCCAGATTCCGAGGTTTTAGGCTTCTTAGACTTTTTATTTTCAAAAAACGTGTTTGTGGATCTGGTAACGTGAAGGTCGCGGGGTCTTCCCAGTTTTTAACCTCTCCAGCCACCCAGTCGGTTCTCTTCAATTGTTCCAGTTTCTCAAGAAGTTTTTCATAAGCTGGCATGAGATAACGAACATCATCTATCGCATACGTTATTTGGTTCTCACTTAAAGGCCGTCGACACCAATCTGTATAAGTTTCAGATTTATGCATGCGTTTGCCAATGGCTTTTTGAATCAGCTTGGCAAAGGAAATTTGTGACCCCCAACCCACAAGAGCCGCTGCGACTTGAGTATCAAAAACCGGTGGGATAACCTGTCCACAAAGTCGCACCAGAATCTCAAGATCCTGACGAGCTGCGTGAAACACTTTTATTTTTTTGGGGTCTTTAAGAATTTCCAATAAAGGAGTCAAATCGCTCAGAAGGATGGGATCTATCGCTGCACATCCGTTTTTCCCAGCAACCTGAATGAGGCCTATTCGATGAAAATAGGTTCTTTCACGAACGAATTCAGTGTCCACCGCCAAGACATCAGATGACTCCAAGCTCTCACAAAACTCCTTTAATTGCTCTGAAGTTGTTATATACATAAATTCCTAATTGGATTAACTCCGCTTTAGGTGAATAAACAAGGTAAAGCTCTGGATTATATGAGATTCTCCATTGGATGGATAGAACTAAAACCACTCCGCTCTTTTCAAAATAAAAAGGCACAGCGACTAATACGCTGTGCCTTTTTTTATCAGTATGTTAACTACCTAGCAGACGATCAACTATCTTCTAATTGATACTCATCATTTTTATAAAGCTTATTGTTTGTACTTGCTGTACTTGTCGAGCTGCTTTCTTTATCAGTAAAGTCTATCAATTTCTGTTCCCCATCTTTCCAAAACCGGTTGCTCAGCTTTTTTGGGGATAGTACTTTTTTGAGCTCACCTTTGGCGTCGAAAATCCTCACCTCGTAGAACATAACGCGCCTAGCCTCCAAAAAAAGTTCACAATGCCTTGTTTTTGAAGGCGGTAAAGAATGCCTAAAAACAAGATTTACCCTGCAAAACACATTCACCTTAAAATTAAACATTTTCAATGTCAAGCAAATAAAGTCAATTCTTTCAATAGGTAAACTTAAATTTACCGCAAATTTATTAAGATTTACCTTTGAGATATCCTGAGTGCACTGAAAAAATAATGAAACCAATCGATTTCTTTTCAAAAAGTTAGACAAAAAGACAAATCTTCATCCTCGCTTTAGCTCTCCAACTCATTGATTTAAAACATCTATTTTTAGAAATGCGGTTCACCGAAAAGTCCCGATTTTTCATTGACTTTCCTCATTGCTTACCCTATGTTTACACTATATTGTTAGGAGCCTTTATGAGTGTTCTGTTTCGCCCCATCCACCATTCTCCGTATAAGAAACGATGAAAATTTTGGGAATAGACACATCCTCACCTTCAGGAAGTGTCGCTCTCTTGGATAATGACCATTTGGTATCCGAATCTTTTCTCGATGGTTCTCCGGCATACTCAGACAAACTTTTAGCTGAAGTGGATGGGACACTCAATCGCGCTGGAATAAAATTAAATAGTATTGACGGGTTTGCGATCACAACAGGGCCAGGATCCTTTACTGGACTTAGGGTGGGGGTAAGTTTGCTGAAAGGGTTGATTTTGGCAACCGAAAAACCTTTCGCATCGGTCAACACCTTGGAGGCTTACGCAGAAACAATAGAACCCGGCCCTTATTCCATATGCCCCGTTTTGGATGCTAGAAAAAAAGAGGTCTATACCGCTTTGTTCCGGGCTCAAGCCAATCATTTAATAAGAGAAACCGGTGATCAAGCAATAACCCCAGCAGGACTGTGCGAACAAATAAATCAACCCACAGCATTTGTTGGGAATGGTCTGGAAGTTTATGGAGAGTTTCTGAAATCCCGTTTAAAAGAAAATTTCATACAAAACGCACCAAATAAAAATCGAACTGTCGCTGCCAGTGCAGCTTTAATCGCCTCGCGAGATTTAGCAAAAACCCTGCACTACGATCTGGATTCCCTGACGATAAATTACGTCCGACCTTCAGAGGCAGAATTAAATTATACTGTATCTAAAAAAGGAGTTTGAACTATGGATATCAATCCAGAATTACTCGAAAAAATCCAAAAAGACAATGAAGAGTTTCGCGGGCTTTATAAAGAACACACAACCTTAAAGCACAAAGTTGAAGCTTTTAACAAAATGAAACTCATCACTCCTGAGCAGGAATTAGAAAAGAAAAAGCACCAAAAGCAAAAGTTAAGCCTCAAAGACCGAATGGAAAAAATTCTGAGTGATTATCAATCAAGTATCCACTAAACCAAGGGTCTAAAAAAATATGAGAGATGAACTGATCTCCCTTATAGAAACAAAGGGGGATCTCCCACCCATCCCCGAAGTCCTCCTAAATCTTGAAAAACGCGTCAACGATCCTGACTCCGACATTCTGGAGATATCTGCAATAATTGAAACCGAGCCTGTATTGTCAGGACGCCTTATCCAGCTTTCCAATAGCGTGCTTTTCGGAGGTGGACGGGAAAAGTCCGTTGATGTTGAAGACTCAGTTATGAGACTCGGTATTAAAATGGTTCTCGATCTCGCATACACCATTGCCTTACCCGGAGCATTCAAGAAACCAAAAGGGTTCGACCAATTCGGTTTCTGGACACATTCACTCGGTGTCGCTTATCTCACGCGGTCACTCGCCCACATAGTTAAAATCAGCCCTGAGGAAATTGAGTTCGCCTATATGTGTGGCTTGATGCACGATGTTGGGATTCTCGTTTTTGACCACCTTATTCCAGATCAATACACGGAATTGCTAGAAAATATCAAATCGACCGACCGCACTTTGGCAGAACATGAAGACGAAACCTTTGGCATCACCCATGCCGAGCTCGGCAAACGGTTTATTGAAAAGTGGTGGCCCGTATCCCCTGACATGGTGCAGGCGATTGGCACTCATCACGATGACACCGGAAAAAATGGCGACGTCAAACATATTGCACACCTATTGACCACAGCCAATCTACTTGCCAACCAGAATGGATTTGGAAACGGAATTGTCCCTGAAGATGCCGCGCCCCTGGAATATGGTGTGCTGGATAAACTTGATTTGGATTTTGACGAACTGGAAATTTTAATCGAAAACACAAAAGAAGGTCTGGAAGCCGCACAAGCCATCCTTAAAGGCAGCTAGACTCTGCCCCTCACCAACTTAACAACAGAAGTTTCTTTCGAATAAGCCCCCATCAATTGCAATAAGAACTTGAAAGACACCACAGTCTCTGCCGGTGTTAAATCGCCAATGACCCCGACCAATGTTTCTGCCAGATCATTGTTTCCTCGCAACGAACTCACTACCCGATCACATAAAAATGGATTATAAATTAGCTTTTGCAGTATCCGGCTCAATAGAAATTTTTTATCGAACTCCACTTTCCTTTTCACCTCATAAGCCTTGAGGGCCGCTAACGACAAATCGGATTTCTTTAAAGCCTGGGCCGCGACCTCTACTGCGATTTCAGAGCTCCGTAAAGAAAGATAAATCCCCTCACCGGTAAAAGGATCAATAAATCCCATCGCATCACCTACCAATAGCAAACCGCCACAGGGAACCGGTTTCACAGAAAAACCCAGCGACTCCACCGCTCGTACCGACTCAATGCATTCGGCGTTTTGCAATATTTTTTGCCGCAATCGATTTTTCATAATTGTATCTCGATAGAACGGATCTGGCTTTTCTCCATTCATGACGTTCCGGTTAACAACCAGCACTACGTTGGAACGATTTTCTCCTACACTTGAAATACCTGTGTAGCCTGGATGAGAGACATGCATATAACAATAGTCATCGGCAATTTTCGCTCCTTGCCAATGCGCCGCCAGAGCAATCTTTTCTTTTCCTTTAGATTCTTTTTTTAAACCAAATTTTCTTAACGACAGCGAATTGCGCCCACCCGCATCAATCACCAAAGGAGCATGAAGAACAAAAGAGGTTTTATTTTCATCCCAACCACGAACACCTACTACGTTACCCTCATCAAATAAAAACTCGGTAATCTTGCTTTGCTCTCTAACCTCAACACCCACCCGTTTCACCTGTTCAATGAGAATGGAATCTAATTCATATCTTGGAACAGACAGGCTGGTCGGGGGTGCAGCCATCTCAGGCAGTCGAGGGTAATCAATGACAAGCTCTTCTCCTTCATAGGAAGAGATAGCGACGCCTTTTAATCTTTTTGGAGACAAAGATTCAACACGATCAAGAACACCTAATCGGCTCAGTAAGGGGTCCGCAGCAGGACTAATAAACTCACCACAAACTTTATCACGCGGAAACTTCGCCTGATCGCAAAGCACCACCCGGTAACCGAGCTTGTTGAGTCCGATGGCAGCCGCGCACCCTGCCGGCCCACCACCGATGACTATGACATCAAACTTATCTATCATTTTTTCTTACCCAGAAAAGCAATACGGTAAGGGAAGTGGCGGTGAATTTCAAAAGGTTCAATTTCTGCACTTTGGGCAAGCTCGCGAAACTCGGAAGGGGTAAACGCGTTCATAACCGACACCGGCGCATCGTACCGAGTGAGACGATTGCGAGTGAAAATCCGTGTTAGCAGGAATATGACCGCATGAGCTATTCGACTGCGATGCAAATCGTTAATCAAAAATCCCAACCGGGCGGATTTGTAAATAGCCCGGGTAATGGCCACAGCATTTTCCCAGGTAAAATGATGCAACGAAAGATTGTTTACCGCCAAATCAAATCCTTCATCTTTAAAAGGCAGAGCCAGAATGTTGCACTGAACCAATCGGATTTCAGGATATTGACGGATTTCATCTTTTGCCATTTTCAACATCTTGGCATTGATATCGATCGCTGTGATTTGGATGGGAACGCCAAGCTTTCGCGCCAGTTTGGCAAGCGCCACAGGTTGATCCGCAGAACCTGTCGCGGCGTCTAGCACAGTGAAGGGTCGATCTTCCTTATGAGCTCTTAAATATTTCTCGGTATGGTGGAGCAAAACCCGGTAACCACTTAAATAGCGGTTGACCGTAGCAACATCATTCAGACTGTCGCGCACCTCTTCGTAAGGAGCTTCATCCAGATCCAGCAGCTCGTCTCTAAGATTTCGTGGGGGAAAGAAAAAAGATTTCACACCGCTAGCCGTGGGGGCAACTGGCCATATCCCGTTGCGCCGTCAATATTATTTGAGTGCGTGAACGTATAAAGGTTAACAGCAGAGGTTCTCCTCCTGACCACACTCGGAGGGAATGGGTCGTTACCTATAAAACCAGAAGGAGCCATTGAGCTTTTCGATTTAGTTTCCAATAATTCCCCCTGAGAAGGGGCTAATCTTTGAAAAAGAAATAACCTTGTCCCGATTGAATTCTCTTTCGGGTGAGGCTTAAAGCCATATCCTTGAACATTCCGCGAGTGACCGGAATCATAATTAGCAATCCAATTGTGTCTGTTACTACGCCTGGAGTAATGAGCAGCATACTGCAAAGACTCATCACAGCTCCGTTTAAAACATCCTCTGGCGGAGCTTCGCGTGATTTAAGGGATCGCTGGATTCTTTCAAAACATTCATTGCCATAACTTCGGCTGACAATAATTCCAATCAGGAAAGAAAACATAACCCATGAAATCGTGTTAATAATACTGATCGAATCACTGACCCATTTCAGGCCATAAAGTTCAATCCCTGTACCTACTGCGAAAAATGCTGCGACCGGCAAAAGCATTCGAATATCCTTTATTAAATAGCCGAAAATTAACGAGATACATCACCATATCATGCCCCTACCCCACCCGAAAGAAAAAAACTCGCAAGCAAAATTACCGGCAACACCCTTCCCTTTACCTGAAATTTTAGTTATACTCAGGTAGAAATTTCTCGACTTGTGGAGGATCGGGATGAAACATTGGATTAAGACAACTCTAGGAATTGGATTAGCCATTGGCTTGTGGCAAGTGTCTGCCGATGCGCGATTTCTCGATTTAAAAAAGCAGGAGCAAGTTCCACCCGCTCCAGCCCCTCTATCTATTCCAACTCCACAACCAACCGAACCTAGCACCAGCTACAACACAGAAGTCGCCCCCAAAGGCATCAGCCTGCGTTTTGAAAATCTTTCTTTAATTAGTGTTTTACAAAATATTCAAGAAGAGACAGGGATTTTGTTTTCCATTGATCCTTCGATGGAAACCGTTCCTTTCAGCGCCACTATTCAGGCAGACAATTGGGAGGCTGCGGTACGAGAACTTCTAAAGGGTTTCAGTCGTGTTGAAGTATGGACAGACAATCTGGAAACCAGTCGTATATGGGTGATGGCTGGGCAAGAACTGCAAGCAGAAAACTTTCAACGAAACGCAGATATCCGTCTAAGCCGTCAAGCACCACAAACACCCGCCGCGCAGCAACCTCAAAAGAAACCCCGTTTCCGCGTCGCACCGGCTCCGGCTCCGGTTCCAGTAGCTAATGCTGCTGTTCGCATTGAAGATCTACCACCACATATTCTTTTTGAGCCTGGGGTTTTGACTTTCTTCAAATCGAAAGGCATCGCACTTCCACAAAACGTGAAAAATATGTTTGGTCCCAACCTTGAAGGGTTGCCCGCCAACATGCCTATATCTCCACATATCCTGAATGACCCGACATTTACCGGGTTCCTTCAATCAAAAGGATTTCAACCTCCGCAGTCCTAAACCAGCTTAAACTTCAGCCCTCTTTTGCATCGCCAATAAAAAGTCTGCGACTGATTTCAGTTGCCCTTTCGTAACAAATTGTTCAACGTCCTGTTTGTCCGCGTTGTCTTTATGATGGAAACTTTTAAAATCCGCTAAAAACTTTTTCTGCATGGCGGCTTTGGAGAATGCGTAATTATTAAGTAGACGAGCACCTTTATTCCCACCTCGGCCTTTCAGACTGTGGCAGAACAAACAGTTATTTTTGTAGACTTCAAATCCTTGCTTTACCTGTTCAGAAGTTTGGGAAACTTTTCTAAGTGGCGCGTAATAATCACTCAACCTTACAAATTTGAGTTCGCGGATATTCGCAGTTAGAAACCGTTCCTCAAACGGAGGTGTTTTGCCATCGGGAACGAGAACAAGAAGGGGATTCAACCAGCCGGGTTTGGATGAACCGAATCCAACTTTTATTTTTGTACCCAGGTATAAATCGTATTTAAGAATATCTGAAATGGGGAGAATGCCTTGATAGTCATCAAAGCAATTTAGCAAAATAGCATCGCCTCCACTTTTCAATTTAAATTTGCTGATTAACTTTAATAACGAAACGGCCTCAAATTCGGTTCCGCTGTATTTCATTGCACGATCAAAATAGGAACTGGACATTTCTTTTACACCCAAGGCCTGCAGTTTTTGTATCGTCCAGAATTCTGAGAAAATTCGACCAAAAGGGTCTGACAGGGTTATACGATATACCCGTTGAGAACCTATCTTTTCCACCTCCTCCTGTTTAGGAGCACAGGCAGAAAAGGTGAGGACTAAGAAAAACCCCAATAAACCGCAAATTATTTGTTTCATTAACGAAAACCCTCTATGATAAATAAAAGTTTTCAAACACTTATAACTATACTGGCTCTGCGCCCTTAATTTAACATGGAACCTACTACCAGCCCCGAAATCAGTCCTGAAAAGATGGATTTCCGAGCTTACTCAATATCCTGGAATCTAACGAAGCGGTGCAATCTCAATTGCGATCACTGTTATCTCGATGCGGAGTTTCGTGGTGGACTTAAAACAGATGAATTGAACACCGAGGAATGTTTTCGTGTGATTGACCAGATCGCAGAGGTCAACCCGAACGCTTTTCTGATCTTGACCGGTGGCGAACCGCTATTACGACCGGATATCTACGAAATCATTCGATACGCGGCTGATAAAAAGTTCATGGTAGTGCTTGGCACCAACGGCACCATGATCAATCGCGTCAACGCCGAAAAAATTAAAGCCGCAGGGGCGCATGGAGTTGGGATTAGCATAGACTCCATGAATCCGGATAAACATAACAAGTTCCGTGGAGTAGATAAAGCCTGGGAACATTCGATGGAAGCCTTCGATATTTTGAATGAAGTCGGCGTAGACTTTCTGGTTCAGATGTCTGTTTCCGACATGAACTATAAAGAAATTCCCGATGTCGTTGAGTTCACCGAAAAAATAGGTGCCATCGCATTCAATCTCTACTTTCTGGTTTGCACAGGTCGTGGTCAGGGCAACACCGACATTTCTAACGCTGCCTATGAAGAAGCTTTAAAAATGTTGTATGACCAGCAGATGAAATACAAAGGCAAACTGATGATCAACTCTAAATGCGCACCGCAATACAAACGTGTTGTTTATGAGAATGATCCCGAATCTGTTTACACGCGCACCTACTCCGGTGGCTGCCCGGCAGCAACGCATTACAGCCGGATATCCCCCGAAGGCAACTTGACCCCGTGTCCGTTTATTGAAGAATCGGTGGGCAATTTGAAATCGCGATCCTTCAAAGACCTGTGGGAAAACGCACCCTTGATGATTCAGCTACGAGACAGAAAAGAGCTCGATGGTAAATGCGGTAGTTGTGAATTCTCTGCCATGTGTTCCGGCTGCCGAGCAAGAGCATTCGCCGAAACCGGAAACTATATGGACCCGGACCCATCCTGTGATTACGAACCGGGCAAGTACGGCGGTAAAGCCATCACTCTAAAAGTTGAGGATACTCTGGGACTCGAAGTCGAATTCCAAACTCAATGGACACCGGAAGCTAAAGCTCGGTTGGACCGCATCCCCTCTTTCGCACGCGGTATGGTGGTGAAGGGCATAGAAAAATTTGCCGCGGAACGCGACATCCGTATCATTGATGAAGCTGTGGTGAAACAGTCTCGTGAAGAAATGATCGAGAAACGAGGCGCCATGTTCCCCTTCCTGAAAAAATTCATCAACTCAGAAAAGTCTTAGCTACGCTGCCAAAAAGCACTAGGCGTGCAGCCAAAAAAGCACTAGGCGTGCAGCCAAAAAACCACTAGCCAGCGTAATGCTCATTATATTTAAAGCCCTAAAGGGGTAAGACTCTCATTACCTTCATCGCGAGCCGCATAGCGGTGCGGCGATATATTTTTGCACTATTTCCTCCCCTTCCTTTTTATCGCTTCTGCCTAATTAAAAAATATATAATTCGGAAAAAGGAACTTATGTGGTAAGCTACGCTAATATGGGCGTAAGCCAAATCAACTTATTGGGTTGAAATGACTGCATTCAAAAGTTCAATTGGGCATATTGTTGACGTATTACCGCAAGCAAAAGAGGACTCCATAATTGGGTGTCCCCTTCTAATGGGTGCCGGGGGTTCAGTCTCTTCCGATATTCCAATAGGTCATTCCTGCGTTGCCTTTCTGCCGTGCTTATATCAAAGAGACCTTTCGCCTTCCAGCAACCTACTGACAGAAAGAGGGGTATAAAAATGAGCGTAATTATTCTCACGATCGATGGTGGTGGTATTCGAGGAGTTATTCCGGCAAAGATTCTGACTCAACTCGAACAGGACTTGGGTGCACCCATGCATGAAGTGGTCGACATCCTTGGCGGAACTTCAACAGGTGGCATCATCGCACTTGGGCTTTCCACACCGAACCCCAGTAACAACGGCAGCACGCCTTTCACCGCCAGCCAAATGCTTGGCTTCTACATGAATGATGAAGCTAGCATCTTCGTCAAGCAGTCAGGATTGGATGTTGCAGAATACTATTCAGATAACGGCTCGGGCCAAGGCATCCAACCGTGGCTGCAACAAACGATTGGATCAACCATCACCCTCTCACAGGCAGCAAGCCAGGTAAAAAGCTTGAATTCGAATAAACTCTCACAAGCCTTCACCACTTCCTACTTGCTCAATCAAGACAGTGTAAATGGAAATGACAACAATCCCTCAGACTTTGTATACGGCGGCCCGTATCTATTCAACTGGTCAGATGCAAAAAGCTCCACGCTTGATGATTACTATGTGTGGGAGGCTGCCAGGGGCACCAGCGCCGCACCGACCTACTTCCCATTTGCGATGGTTGGTGGAGGCGGAGGGAATTCATCCGCAACGCTCAGATGGGTTGTTGACGGTGGCATGGTTGCTAACAACCCCATGCTCTTCGGCATCTCTGAGGCATTTCGCCTAAACCTCGCTTCATCGCTAGCAGATATAACGGTGATATCGTTAGGAACCGGACTCTATCTCGGAGCTTCCGGAGTGAACTATTCGAGTTTCAGCGACGGTGGCAATTGGGGAACTGCGGCTTGGCTGGGGGAGAAAACAAGCGACACCGACGATCTAGACGGACACGCCACCCATCCACTTACCAATGTCCTGAGCCTGTCGAATCAGATCTCGCCCTCTTTGATATTGAATAACATCATGCCTGATCAGTTCTTACGTCTAGAACCCAGCATCAGCTTTGCCGACAGCGCCTTGGATGGCACCGACACAACCGGGCTGGAAAAGATTGCGGCAGATTTCATCGGCGAAGGTGGAGCCGGAAACGAAACTTACAATTCGATACTAGATGCCCTTGGAGGCAACTGAGTGCAGAAAAATTTTAGAAAAGCTAGCGAAGATTACCCCTTTGTCTAAAAGAGGGATCAATGATCCTGATCTCTGTTGGATGTGAACCAAAGGAGTGGTTTAAAAAGTTGGCAAAAGGTTAATCACCCCAGCCCCTCTTTAAAAAGAGGGGTTCATCAGTCAATCTTTCCTACCTGGCTCATTTATTTTTATATAGGTCTCCAACGCGAAAGCCACCACGGTCTTCCTGATCGATGCTGGTTTGGCGAGTATCCTCTTCATCCAATTTCCCTAATGCTTCAGAAACTTCGGCCTGATAATTTTTTACTTTCTGGTAGAGAGGATGTTTGATATCCAATTTTAGATTGGTAAGTGCTGCTGTAAACTCCCCGGTGCCATCGGGTGTCAGCTTGCATACCAACTCGCCTGAATTATCATCGCGGTAAATATCGATCACTTCCAGTGGAGTTTTATTTTTGACATGGAACCCCATTTCACGAAGTAAGGTCAAAACCGCTCCACGGCCATACACTCGAAGAGGCAAACATTTTAGTAACTCATTCAGCAAAGTCTGTGCACTCAATTCAGCATCTCTCCCATTAAATATAGTGAGTAATTATAGACAAAGGGCTCGTGTAACTCCAATAAACTATAGCGTTAAAAAAACCATAACTTTTTGCCCACCCCCCACAAACAGGGGATTTCAATTTACATTGAAATTTCGTAAGATACACCCCTTTTGGCAGGCCCTGCTTAAAACACTTTCCCAAGCAAGGTTATCTGGCTAACAGGATTAATGTCAATATTTTAAGGAATGCCTCCCTCTTATGAAACTCCCTTTGGTTTTAGCCTCATGTTTTACTGTTCTTTTTTACATTGTCACCCTTTCATCGCCTGCCTCTAGTGCAACGGCCATACACGCGGAACAAAACAATCTTGAAGTCCTTCAGAATAATGAGACAGGACTCATTTCAGTTCGCGCTAAAGACGTATCCCTTAAAAACGTCATGCAGAGAATTTCTCAAGTGACCGGTCTGACCGTGAAGTCAAGCAACGCAAGCATTCTTGATGAGGCGGTAGAAATAAACCTGAAAAACCTGTCCCTTAAAGAAATCGTCGACCGACTATTGCAAGGAGTCAACTCAGTATTTTTCTATTCATCAAAGGCCTTAACAGAGAAAGATGAAACACCCGCTTTAACCAAGGTCATGTTGCTCTCAAGAAAAGAGGCCCTGCCAACCGGCGCAATAACGAATCGCGAAAAAAAATTGACGAACAAAGCAATTACGGCACAAGCCCAGCAAATAAGGCTTCGGTTGCTAGCTATTATAAAATCTCCACTTGGCCGTTCCATTATGGAAAAGAAATTGTTTGCGACTCAAAGTATTTTGAAAGGATTACTGGAAACAGGAACAGAAGAAGAAATTAAAGAAGCGATTGCAGCTTTAGGTGACATCCTCGCCCAGCCCGCCTTATACAACCAAGCACGAAATGGTCACGTATTTCATGAAGCTATGGAAGCTTTCAAAAAACTAGACCCAAAAGGTGGAGAAAATTATCTCACCCAACTTCTTAAGGAAAGTAGCGAGCCATGGGTGCAATCCCTTGCGGCACAAAGCCTGGGAGAAATGGGCCAAACAAGTTCCATCCCTACTTTAGCAGCAGCTTATGCCAGTGGTGATCCACTGGTAAAAGAAGCCGCCATATACAGTCTCGCAAAAATTGGAGCCGATATTGGAGTCGGTGAGATTTTCAAAGCAACAGCAAGTGGGGACTCAGGCCTTCAACAGGAAATTATCAACGCACTGGCATTATCCAGCGATGAAAAATCACAAGCCGCTTTGGACCAGGCGGTAGCTGAAAATCTGATTCCTGCTGAGTCCGTTTCAGAAGAAGCGGTCGCACAATTGACGGAATCAGAAAACAACTGAAACATTTTAGTAATAACAACGGGGAGATTAAAATGAAAAAACTGTTACAACGTTTTCCAATCCTGATCGCTTGTATAATTGCGATCCTTTTTGCGACTGCGGGTCAAGCAGTAGCAGCGGGTGGCCCGGTAATACTCAGTGGCGATGATGCTGATGACAGAAGCCATTGCGAAGGTTCGCGCTGCGGTCAGCTTTATGGCAAAGCCTTGAGTTTTGTAGTTAACAATTCCCAATCCAACGGTTCTGGGATCGTCGCAATTGGCGTCAATAGCAGTCGGGCACTTAGCTCTCTTAACTCTTGGAACAATCCAACAAACGGTGGCCCTGGTGTGACAATCACGCATGCCCGAACCACCGCCGAAATTTCAAGTGTCGATTTTTCCAATTTCGCAATGATCTATATTCCATCGGATAGCCGCAATACCTCTGGGGGAATGACTTCAGGTCAGCTCACTACATTAAACAGCAGGCAAACAAACATTGTTGATTTTGTGAATAATCAGGGTGGTGGTTTGCTGGCATTGACTGAGGCAGGATATTCGCATCAATACAACTGGCTACCACTTTCCTTAAATACCTCTAATACTGGACACAGCAGATCATCGGTTATTCGTCCAACAGCCGAAATGGATGCTATTACTCCAGGGCTCACCGCATCCCAATTGAGTCACTGTTGTTTCCATACAGTATTTACCGGTCCTCCGGGTTTCTCCGGACTCAAGGTTCTTGCCTATCACGACCACAACGGCAATGGTCAGTTTGATGGTGAAGCTACCGACCATGTGATAATCCTTGGGGGTGTACAAATCACTATTCAGGGAAACATTTCACTTTCGCCGGCAACAGCAGCTCTTACAACTGGAGATCAACACACCGTTACGGCATCTGCCGAGGATGGAAATCCTTTGGCACCTATAGCGGGAGCGACGGTAACGTTTGTGGTTTCCGCAGGTCCCAATGCTGGAGCAAGCGGAACCTGTAACAACGGCGGTTGTACCACCGATGCCAACGGTCAGGTAAGCTTTACCTATACTGGAGCCAATGCTGGAACCGATTCTATCGTAGCCAGTTTTGTAGATGGGAACGGAGAAACACAAACTTCCAATACCACCGAAGCAACCTTTGAGACTCCACCCAATGAGCCTCCTATTGCTGACGCGGGATCAGATCAAATCATTGAACAAACGGGTCCCGGCAATACTGCAGTCATCCTCGATGGCTCTGGTTCTTCAGACCCGGATAGCGATCCGTTAACTTACGCTTGGTCTGGTGGAGCTTCCGCCACAGGTGCCAACCCAACTGTTAATCTGGCACCGGGTACGCATAACATCACTCTGATCGTCAATGATGGAACGGTTGATAGTGCTGCGGACACGGTACAGATAATTGTTCAAGACACCATCGCACCTGCTATCACGACTACGGATCGCACGGTAGAAGCTACAGGGGCAACAACTCCGGTTGACGTTTCTGGCGATGCATCAGCAACGGATGCCGTTACCTTGGCACCTGTGTTAACGAACAACTCGACGGGTAGTTTCACGATCGGTTCGCACACGGTAATCTGGACAGCCTGTGACGCAGTTCCAAATTGTTCCGAGGCGACACAGACCGTAACGGTTGTTGATACAACCCCGCCGGCTATCACGACTCAAAACCTGACAGTCGAAGCAACGGGCACCTTGACTGCGGTGGACATCGCCTCAGTAACTGATGCCACGGATGCTGTAGGTGTTGTGTCTCTGACCAACAACAATGCCGGTCCCTATCCAGTAGGGTCGACCACTGTTACCTGGACAGCCTGTGACGCAGTTCCAAATTGCTCTGAGGTGACTCAAATCGTTACGGTACTTGACACAACCCCGCCTGAAATCAGCAATGCTTGTTTGACGGATAAACTCTGGCCGCCAAACCACAAAATGGTTCTGGTGTCTACAGGTTCCGTAAGTGACATTGCTGATCCTGATGCCACGTTCAGCATTGCTGTCACCAGCAATCAGCCGATCAACGGAACAGGAGATGGCAATACCGATCCTGACTGGGAAGTGGATAGTAGCAGTTCGGATTATGAAGTATCTTTGCGAGCCGAAAGAGCGGGTAACATTGGTCAGCGTGACTATACGATCACTGTTACGGCAACCGATGCCAGCGATAATACATCTACGGCAACGTGTTCGGCCAGTGTTCCACACGACCAGGGAAACAATAATTCCCCGGCCGCGAAAAAAGGGAAAAAGTAATCCCTTAAACTTGCTTTAAAAAAAGGCCCCTGGAGGCGGAAGGCAACTTCCCTCCCCAGTGGGCCTTTTTCTTTTCTTGTTTTATCCCTCTGCCGCTTGCGACTGCCAATTAGGCTCTATGAATTGTTTCCATCTGCCTCCCCTGCCAAGGGGCAACCATAATTATTTAAAGCTCTTCGTCGATTTTTCCGAAAAATAATATAGAGATATAATAGGACAATGGGTTTAATTTCAATCAATCACCTCTAAAAAAGATAAAAATGCTAGTTCCTAGCCAACGGCCCAACCCGTCAAAATTTTGTAATACCTTGACAAAGGCCAATAAATTCATTAAGTTAGAGAGAGTAAACCTTGGGGTAACCGGCGCCCGTGAATAAATTTTTACCAGCGATCAATCTCATTTTCTTCCTCATCATCGCTGCTCTTATAACCCTATCTGTCAGAATTTGGACAAATCCTCCTTACCCACTCAGAGTGGACGGAGAATCTGTGGTGAAATCGCCAAAAACCCTGAAGAATTTAGCAGTTACAAGGGCTGGATATAACTCGGGTACAGTATCTCAGGTAGCAAAAGGCAACATTTTCCGTAAAGAAAGAAGAGAATATATTCCTCCCCCAACAGCCCGGCCTGTTGCCGCCCCTGTGGCCAGCAAACCGGCTTTGCCACCCCCGAACCTGGTTCTAAAAGGGGTTTTGATGTTAGGCGGCACAAAAATTGCTATCTTAGAGGGACAATACTGGGTTCTGCAGGGAAACCGGCCCGCGCAAAAAAAGGTAAAGAAAAAAGGCTATTCCTTGGGACAAATTGTGGGAGATTTTAAATTGACGGAAATAGATAAAACCAGTGTAACTCTTGATGACCAAAAAGGGCGGGTAGTTCGTTTGCGACTGGCCAACCGCTCCCCAGAAAAGGTTATTCATAGGGAAGGCACTTCTTTTTATCAAAAAAACAAAAAATACGATCCCAGAAAGTTTGCAGCAACGCCAGTTAAGAATCGGCCAATAAGAACCACGACTGCTAAGCCAAAAGCCAGTCCCGCTCCGGCACCGACCAAGAGCGCGCCGGCCCCGACTTTCAGGATTTCGGGAGCGAAAACAGCTGCGCCTGCTCCGGCACCCGCACCGGCTCCCGTTCATATTTCAGGAAGATAAAATATCATGTTGAAAAAAGTTAATCCGGTTGAGCGAATTTTACTTCGACACAAAAAAATTTCAGAAAAGGTTTTGCTGGAAGTTAAATCCAGCAACCTGCAGTCCGGCAGCTATATGGGTAAAACCCTGGTGGATCATGGTTATATCCACACCCAAACCTTACTCGAAACTCTTAGTGCCGAATTACGCTTGCCGTATGTCAAAAAAAGTCAATTCCCAAAGTCCGGCCTGCCCGTGGAAGGCGTATCAATATCTGAGGCATTTTTAAGAGAAAAAATTATTTTCCCACTGCAGCTCAAGGATGATGCCTTGATCGTCGCGGTATTTGATCCCTTTGACCTTTACACCATTGAAGATTTAAAAGTATCTCTGGGAAAAAACATTCGTGTGGTCTTAAGCAGCGAACAGGATATTCTGGAATCAATAGAAGCCTACTATGGCGAAGGCGGCAGCTCAGCAATGGACCGCATGGTTGGGGATATCAATGACGAAGATCTGCATGGTCTGGATAACCTTGATGAAAGCACGGAACATATTCGTGATATGGCTTCCGAAGCGCCCGTTATCAAACTGGTGAATCATGTTATCAGCGAAGCCATCGAGTCGCGAGCCAGTGACATTCACTTTGAACCTTTCGCCGATGAACTTCTTTTAAGATATCGAATCGATGGCATTCTGCACGAGTTTGATCCACCCCCTAAACGGCTTAGTTCTGCAATCACCACCCGAATTAAAATCATGGCTAAGATGGATATCTCTGAGCGCCGATTGCCGCAAGATGGAAGAATCAAACTAAAAATTCTGGGCAAAGATATCGACATGCGTGTTTCCACCCTTCCCACCTTGCATGGTGAAAGCGTGGTCATGAGAATACTCGATCGCGGAAGTCTGGTATTGGACCTCAGCCAAATGGGGTTCCCTAAACAAGTACACGAACAACTCGAAGCTCTGATCCTTAAACCTTACGGGAAATTGTTGGTCACCGGACCTACAGGTAGCGGAAAAACCACAACTCTTTATGCGGCGTTGAGCAAGATCAACACACCGAATAAAAAAATAATCACTGTTGAAGACCCGGTGGAATACCAAATGCGTGGCATCAATCAGATTCATGTGAAATCTCAAATCGGATTAAACTTCGCAAGTGGATTGCGCTCTATAGTGAGACAAGATCCTGATGTAATCATGGTAGGAGAGATTCGTGATCCAGAAACCGCAGAGATATCTATCCAGGCAGCATTGACGGGACATTTGGTTTTTAGCACGGTGCATACGAACGATGCAGCAGGAGCCATTACCAGATTGCTGGACATGGGAATCGAAAACTTTCTTATATCTTCAGCTCTGTTAGGGGTTCTGGCGCAAAGGCTGGTACGCGTTATCTGCCCGGAATGCAAAGAGGAAGCGACATTGACACCCACGCTACGCGAAGAGATGGGACAAATTGGAAAAGAAGATTTCAAAGTTTATCATGGCAAAGGGTGCAGTGCATGCAGTCAGACAGGGTTTCGAGGCAGATGTGGAATTTACGAATTATTAGTTGTCGATGACAACATCAGGGAACTGATTCTAAAAAAATCCACAGCTCAAACTATTTGTGATCAGGCACGACAAACCGGAATGACAACTTTAAGAGAAGATGGCTGGGTCAAAGTAGCAAAAGGCATCACTACCGTTGAAGAAATTCTTCGAGTTACTCTAAACGATAGAAATTAATTTTTCGCAAGAATCCAAAGAATACACTTGCAAGAAAACTGAACTCCATAAAGGCAAACCATGACGGTTTACTCCTACAAAGCCACGGATCAAAACGGCAAATATGTTGAAGGTGATATTAATGCGCCCGACTACAAAGGTGCGATACAACAGATTCGCAAGCTGAATTATTTCCCGGTAAAAGTTTCAGAAGGAAAGAGTTCATCAAATCTTTCCGCTGGAATGGCTTTGTCTTTACCGAGTTGGGGTTCCCCTATTCCCATCAAAGATCTGATGACCCTCACTATGCAACTCGCAACCCTGGTGGATTCAGGATTAACATTAGATGATGCCCTCGCAACTTTAATCAAACTTGCAGAGACAGATAAAGTTACCGAGGTGCTTTCAGACATTAGAAAGCAGGTACATGCAGGAAGTTCCTTTGCAGATGCTTTGGCAGAGCACCCGAAAGTTTTCTCCAAGTTGTATGTCAATATGATCCGCGCTGGTGAAGCCGGAGGAATGCTAAGTGAAGCACTTTCTCGGCTTGCCATGTTCATGGAAAAATCTGTCGAGCTAAAAAACAGTATTCGATCAGCGATGGTTTACCCGGCCATTCTTACTTTTGTGGGTGGTACTGCAGTTATCATTCTTATTACATTTGTAATACCTCAGTTTTCCAAATTGTTTGAAGAGATGGGTGCCGCCCTTCCACTTCCAACTCAGATCATGCTGGGTTTAAGCTCGCTGATAATAAATTACTGGCCGGCATTGATACTGGGAATCGCGGGTTCCATAGCCGCATTCACCCTTTACATTAGAACAAACAAGGGTCGACTCAAATGGGATGGAATCTTATTAAAGCTGCCTCTGTTTGGACCATTGATCCGAAAAATTGAAGTTTCCCGATTCAGCTTGACCATGGCAACTTTATTAAAAAGTGGTGTTCCCATTTTACAGGCGATGGAAATTGTTCAATCGATTTTGATCAACAGGGTTATCGCTGACTCAGTGGTAAACCTTAAACAGGCATTAAAAAGAGGCAAAGGCCTTTCAGGGCCTCTCCAGGAAGCTGAGATTTTTCCACCGATGGCGGTACAAATGATCACCGTTGGCGAAACCTCTGGAGCCTTGGATGAAATGCTGGCAAAAGTTTCTAAAACCTACGACAAGGAAGTCGAGCAATCTATTAAGCAAGTGATTTCCCTGATCGAGCCTATGATGATTTTATTCATGGCATTAATTATTGGCTTTATCGTTGTATCAATGCTGCTAGCTATATTCAGTGCCAACGAAATCGCTTTTTAACAAAAACTCAACGATTCATTACCAAGGAAATTTATGAAGGACTATTTGAAAAGATTTTCTAAGCTGGGCGCAAAAGGTTTTACCTTGATAGAACTCATGGTCGTCATGGTTATTATTGGACTGCTCGCCGCTACAGTCGTGCCCAAGTTTTTTGGTCAAGTCGACAAAGCCATGCAACAAGACGCGCAAGCGCAAATTGAATTACTAGGACAAGCACTCGACCTCTATCGACTGGAGAAACATAAATACCCAACCAGCGATGAAGGATTGGATGCAATAAAATCTTATTTAAAGAAAAATATTCCGAAAGACCCTTGGGGAAATGATTATATTTACGAGTCCCCCGGTAAAGAGGGTCGTGGCTACGATTTAATCTCTTTTGGGGCGGATGGTGCGGAAGGAGGAGAAGGAACTGACATGGACATTGTCAGTTGGAAAAACTTTGAATAACCTGCGGTCTTTAGGGAAAAACGGCTTCACCCTATTGGAACTGATTCTGGTTCTATTTTTGATGGGTCTCATCGCAGGGCTGGTTTTACCCTTTGTGGTATCCACTCTTGATCGCGTTAAACTGCAATCAGAGGCCAGACAAATCGCCTCTGCTTTACAATTTGCCCGTAGCGAGGCGATCACTAAAAAAACGTTATTCACCTTTAATGCCAACATAGATCAAAACCATTATTGGCTCGCTATCCCAAAAGAAAAGGAAGTCACACAAACAAAAATCCTTGATGAAACGGTACGAATCAGGGGCTACGAAGGAGCCGAAGAAACTCTATCTGACGGAACATTTATTATAAACTTTTATCCACGCGGAAACTCAAGCGCTGGTACCATCCACCTACAGTCGTCTATCGACGGAAAAGACGCCCCTGCTTATGCCATCATCATCGATCCTATTACAGGAAAACCGACCATCAAACTCCTTGAAGAATGAACAAGGTTTCTCTCTTCTAGAGGTCATCGTTGCCCTGGCAATATTGGCAGGAGGGTTTTTAGCAGTACTCAACTTGTTCTCAGGAAGTGTGCGTTCTGTGGATTTTTCAGGGCAATATCTTAAGGCCGTCACTCTTGCGAATTCAAAAATGAATGAATTGGAAATTCAAAACTATTTAGTGGATGACCGTTCAGGAGGTTTTAAAAATGAAGACAACTACCGTTGGGAACTTGACATATCTCCCTACGATTCAGACTTGAACAATGAAGATTCAAACATTCAACTGCAAAAGATTTTATTGAAAGTTTTATGGAACGACAATGGAAATGTCCGAAATTTAGAACTTGCAACATTACGACTTGAAGGACAGTCGCACCCGGTTGCTGATAAAAAATTAGAACAACTTTTTAAGGGGGGTGCCGGCAATATAAGCACCGACGGGCAAGATGATGCTGAGACAGAAACTTCGGCACCTTCCACATCCACAGGCTCAAATATCTGCGGTTCCAGCACACAAAGTATCAGTGGCTCGGGAACAGCGAATATTTCAGGAAATTGATGAATCTAAAATTTAATATTATTCAAAAAAATCAATCTGGATTCACGCTGCTGGAACTCATTGTGTCTTTGGCGATCGTAGGAATTATTATTGCTTTAGGGCTCGGCGGAGTCCGGTTAGGAATCACAGCACGTGATGTTGGAGAAAAACAGGTCGACACCTATCAGCGTCTTCGCATTATTACAGAACAGCTCACACAAAAACTCCAATCGGCCTATCCGGTTTTTGTAGCTCAAAAAGACGGGGTATCTATTGCAAAAGTTTCTTCTGCACAAAGAGTTATGGCTTTTGAGGGCGAATCGAACTCTTTACGTTTTGTCACCTTTGCTTCACCTATAACAGCTACCGGGCAAGGCACGTGGACCCATGAAGTAAAATTTTACCTGGGTAAGCATCCTGAAACTGAGAAACCCGGGTTGATTCTAATGGAAAAAGAAATTTCAGAAGGAGATATTTTTTCCCGGATCCTACCCAATGCGGAGAACACAAAATATTTTTTACTTGCCGAAAACGTGTCCCAACTTAAATTCAGATATTACGAAGTGAAAAAACTTCAATCCGATGGCGAACCCGGTGAACCCACCCACACGGGACAATGGGTCAACAGAGTGGTTATGGACCCTTTTCAAATTGATCAAAATACTCCCACAAACCCAATTCTGGCTTTTGAAAAAGCTAACAAAATATCTTTGCCAAGAGCCGTGGAAATAACCATTGGGGTAACCCCATCCCAGGGGAATAACAAAGAAGACTCCCAGGAAGAGCCCGAAACCGTTTTTTCGCCTCCCATCGTAGTTTTGCTCAATTCTGGAATGGAAATTGCAGTTCCTGATAAGAAGGAAGAAGACAATGAAAAGGCTTAAAAACAATCAGAAAGGTATTGCCCTCATGGCTGTACTTTGGGTTCTGGTTTTACTGATCGCTTTGGCTACTGAATTTGCTTTTTCCATGAAAATGGAGGTCAACACCACCAGAAACTACAAAGAAGACACGGAAAGCTATTATTTATCGCGCGCAGGCCTGAATTTAGCCCTGGCAGAGCTTTTTAAAGAAGCCCGTTTCCACTCGGTTCATCAGGAACATGGCTGGATAACCGGAAATATAGTAACCAGTAAAACGACCACAGAATCTTCAACCCCTAATCAGGGGGAAACTGAAGAGGAAGTAGCAGTTCAAGATTTTGACATCGTCAATAGAACAGACATCGAATTGGAGCATGGAACCATCACATATACTATTCGAGACGAAAACGGAAAAGTTTCCATTAATTCTGCGGATAAAAATACTTTGAATAAACTTCTTGAATATTCGGGTGTCGAAGACAAAATCGAAAGAAGCACCATTTCAGATTCGATATTGGATTGGATCGATTCCGACAAGAATCATCGACTCAATGGAGCGGAAGATGACTACTACAGGAAACAGAGTCCGCCCTATTTCGCAAAAAATGGAAAATTTGAAACCATCGATGAGCTTTTAAAAGTCCGAGGCGTAACAGAGGAAATTCTTTACGGCTCAAAAGATAGTCTGGATGACGAAGAAAAACAATACAAAGGCATTGTAGACCATCTCACTGTTTACAATATACCCACAGTGAACCCCAACACCGCCAGCAAAGAGGTGTTGGATATCTTATTTGCACAGGAACAGGTAAACGAGATATTGGAAAACATGTCTTCAAAAGGGTTTCATTCAAATACTTTGTCGAATTATTTCCGTATTAAATCGACCGGCAAAATAGCCAGCAGCCGTACAGAACACACCGTAGAAGCAATTGTAGAAAAAAGTACGCTAGACAATAAAACACAAATGACCATTCATTACTGGAACGATAACGTACTAAACTTATGAAGTCTGTTTTTTTAGAAAAATCTTTGGGGCTGGACATCCGGGAAGACTCTATCGCCCTCACCCTTATAGGGAAAAAACTTCGCATTGCTGAAGTGCTTGCAGGAGAATTTATTGACTTAAAACTCCTCACAGGCAAGGACGAAAAAGCAGAGAAACATTTTTTGAATGAAGTCAATCGGTTCCTTATAGAACATAACACATGGCCTGAATCGGTCGCTGTGAGCCTGCCGAGAAGTCTTGTAATGTTTAAAACCTTTGAGCTCCCCGCACCAGATATAAAAGCTGTCCATGCAATGGTAGAGTTTGAGTTGGAACGGCATTTCTCATCGGGTCTGGAAGATTTGTATTACACCTATCAGCTCACCCAAAAACCTGGAAATATTTTTCACATAGCATCCGCTGCAATTAAAAAAGAAATTGCAGGTTATTATCTCGAGCTTATCCAAAAACTGAACCTGAAACCTACGGTTCTTGATATACCTACATTTTCTAATAGCAGTCTTGCACTTCCACTTGTATCAGAGGATTCTTCTGTAACAGCATTGATCGATATCAGCCCGCGCGCATTGGAAATTATTTTAATCAAAAAAGGGGCAATTGAATTTTCCAGAAATAGCACATGGGAAAAAATAAATATAAAAGATGTTTACTCAGGCAAAGAAAATTCATCCCCTCAACTTGATGACCTTTCAAAAACCCTATCCAAAATAATAATTGATGAATTAGAGCAGGCTCTTTCGTCTTGCAGAAGTCTCGAAGAAAATGAATCTATTGAACATATTTTTATAGTTGGGGGTGGTCCGCTAGCTACTAGAGTCATCAAACATATTGAAAAAGAAACAGAGGTATCAACTCAACCCATTAGCGTTCCCGATTCGGTTTCACCCAGCCTGCCCGATTCTTTTTCACCTCATCAAATGATGACCGCCTTAAGTCTTGCTTTACGAGATTTCAGAAAACAAGCCATCAAAACCAATTTATTGCCACAGAACCTGCGGCCAAAAAGAAGCAAAGCCAGCCCAAAGAAATCTCTGGCCCTGGCCGCAACAGTATTGCTTTTTCTTGCGGGTTGGATTGGCAATCAAGTTTATTACAACAACAAAACATTAGAGTCATTAAATGGGCAACTGGAGGAAATAAAAGGGGAAGTATCTAATCTCGAGAAAATTGATCTGGAATATATCTCGATCCAAAAATATGTCGACATTCTCAACACAATCGACAAACAATACCCGGCCAAACTCCCTCTACTGGGAAGACTGAACCAGTCCCTTCCCATGGATACATGGTTGACCAATATTAAATTCCAAAAGGGTGAAATGGAAATTAAAGGCTTTTCGCCTTCAGCTTCAAAGCTAGTACCACTTATTGAAAAATCTCCCAGCTTTAAGAAAACAGGTTTTGTTGGCTCCATCATCCGAGAATCCACAGGAGAAAAATTCACAATCCGAGCAAAACTGGAGTCCAGCTCATGACATTAAATATTGGGCAAAGAGACAAAATGTTTTTGATAGGCGGTGGAGTTTTTGTAGCCTGCTACCTTCTTTTCTTTTTGGTCGCGGAACCTATTTATAAAAAACAGGAAAACATCAATGGAAAGATCAAAGACAAAATAAATTTTATTGAGAAATACTATGAAGTCCTTAACCAAACCTCTTACTACCAGGCCAAAGAAGCGGCTAATAAAAACATTAAAAACAATCTTCATAAACGTTTTTTAAATGAAAAGGAACCGGGTCTTGCCGCTGCTGGACTACAAAAACTACTACAGGGTTTCTCAATAGGTGCTGTGACCATCGAAAAAACACGGGTAGAGAAGCCAAAGTTTATAGCTGGAATACTCGCCGTTCCCGTAGAAATCACCGTGCGCTCAAATTTGAAAAACCTGGCTCTATTTTTAATGCGCATAGAAAACCATCAAAAATTTTTGATTGTGGAAGAATTTCGGTCAAGAAGAATCAATAAAAAGGAACCAGAGGACCTTCAAACACGCTTGTTAATTTCAGGCTTTACTAAGGAACTGGATCCCAAAGGTGAAAAACCAATATGAAAAAATATATTCTCATTGCCATTTTATTATCATTAACTCTCGTTTTACCGGGCTGCAGCTTTAACAAAAAATCAACCATGGATCGGTTGAAAAATAAAGTTGATTCTATTGATTCCATGAAACTCCCAGAAAAAACGGTATCCCAAAAACCACAAGGCGATGACAAAACTGTAGATATCATTGACCAGAACAAACTGAGGCAAATTCAGCCGCAACAGGAAGCCAAAAAAATCAGGGTTACTAGAGATAAGGTTTCCTTACGCAGAGGCCCTGGGTCCAAATATCTTAAAGTTGGCAATGCCACAAAGGGCGATGAATTTGAACTGGTTCGTGTTGAAAGAGGTTTTGACAACGGTCGAACCTGGTATCTAGTTCGTGACAGCCTGGGAAACAAGTTTTTCATAGCAAAAAGTGTGACTGCCGATGTGAAAAAACCAGCAAGCGTTGTCGAGACCGCTTCTATTTCATCAGATTCTCCTTTGTTTCCTGGAGACGGGAAATATAAGAGTAAAGTCGAAAAAATTGAATTGCAGAAAAAACAGGACTTATCTTTAAGTAAAATTCAAACACTGGTCGATGTCGAGCCAAAATTGCCTGACGAACTTCGTGAAGCCAAACACATTACTTTGAATTTTGAGGGAACCGAACTTTACGATGTTATCACCACATTTTGCGAGTTACTTAAAATTGACTACGTGATAGAGGGAAGCGTTGAGGGTAAAGTCACCCTACAGACTTTTAATAAAATTCCAGTTGAAGATTTATATTCTGTGTTGGAGCAAATTCTTGCCCTTAATAATGTAGCCGTTGTGAAAAGTGGTAATTTTTATCGTTTTCTTCAGGCACCCGATGCGGCCAAGAAGCCTTTAAGCATTCACTATTCCAATGATCCAAACATTCCCGACAAAGAACGCATGATCATACAAATCGTGCCTTTACGATATATATCTGTTGAGTCGATGAAAAAAATCATCAGTCCTTTGTTGACCACAAATGCCAGTTTTATTGAGATTCCCGAGACTAATAATTTAATGATGATAGAAATGGCGCACAACGTTAAACGCATCATCAAAGTTATTCAAGCGCTTGATATCGACAAACTAGCATCCTCAGATATTCAGCTTTATAAATTACGCAATGCCGACTCGGAAACACTGGTTAAAGAGCTTGAAGAAATTTTCACTTCTATGGGTTATAAAGAAGCCTTGGGTGATTCACTTTCCTTTCTCTCACTCACTCGTCTCAATTCGGTTTTGGTCGTAAATGCCTTTGATAAAATTTTGCCGACCATAGAATTCTGGGTGAATCGTCTGGACCAACCTGTATCCGAAGGTGAAGTAAGTACCTTTGTATACTACGTTCAAAATGGCGATGCATCAGCTATATCGGGACTTTTAAATGGTATTTTTACTGGCACAGGAGACACGGAAAGTGGTAATTCCACAGTTGCTGAAACTTCTAATGAAACCTCAGCAAATATATCAGGGGCCACCACGACGGCAGCATCTACAAGCGAGTCTCGTCCTAATTTGGAATTGACCGGTGGGATTAGCGATGAAATCGAAGGAGAAATCACCATTATTCCTGATCCGGACACCAACTCGCTGATCATCCGGACCAGCCCCAGAAACTACCCAGCCATTTTGGCACTGATAAACAAACTTGATCTATTTCCTCAACAAGTTTTAATAGAAGTACTCATTGTTGACCTTTCTATCGACGAGTCTACAGATATTGGGGTGGACTGGGCTGCCAAGGGTACAGCGGGTTCAACGTCGGTTGCTGGAGGCGCAAATAAAGCCCTGGGAACTGGCGAAACATTACTTGGTGCTGGCATTGATACCGCTACGGCATCCTTCCTTCCAGGTGGAAGTTTTTTCATTGGTGACCCGGAAAAAGTCGTTGCACAGTTACAGTTGTTTGCGTCTGATTCAAAAGCCAATGTACTTGCAAACCCCATATTGGTTACATCGGATAATAAGGCGGCAAATATATCCATTACCGATGAAATCCCTATTAACTCAACTACTCTGACGACAAACACCGCAGAGCCGGTAACCTCGACGACGGTTGAGTTTCGAAGTGTCGGAATCAAGTTGGACATTACCCCAAAAATCAACTCTGAAAATTATGTTAATTTAAAAATCAATCAAGAGATTTCCAGCCGGGGTGCAGATGTTGGCAACACCCCTTCTTTCAACACTCGGCAGGTTAATACTGAAGTGGTGCTGAAGGATAATCAGGTATTGGTAATGGGAGGATTGATGAGAACAGATACAACCGATACAATTTCTGGTGTCCCCCTACTGAAAGATCTACCTTTTATAGGAAAACTGTTTGGCACCGAATCAACCACCCTAAAAAAGACCGAACTGATGATTTTTATAACTCCTCATGTAATTTCCAACAACGAAGACTCGAAGTTTGTAACCCGCCAGTTTAAAAAGCGCCTACGTGGGCTAGGTAAAAATAGACAGTCTAAGGGTTGATTTTTTCTCCCCCCGAAACTCCACAAATGGCTTGAAATCATAGCCGATCTAAAGCATAGTATTGTTTCTTTATGGTATATAATGTCTTCATGTTCGGCTCTCATGAGCCTAACGAGGTAACCCCCAGGTAAAAAACAAGACATAGACCCAAAATCTTTTGAGTTGAAATGATTAAATCCAAATTTGTGAATAGTTTAGAGTTGATCGGTGGCACTCCTTTAGTTAAACTAAATAGCGTTATTCCCGAAAATGGTGCCAATATATACGCCAAACTGGAATTTTTTAATCCAGGAGGTAGCGTTAAAGACCGAATTGCGCTGGCTATGGTGGAAGACGCTGAAGAAAAAGGTCTTTTAAAGCCGGGTTCTACTATTATTGAACCCACCAGCGGAAACACAGGCATCGGCCTGGCTTTAGTTGGGGCCATTAAAGGCTACAATGTCATTCTCGTTATGTCTGAAAACATGAGCGCAGAAAGACGAATGATTTTGGAAAGTTTTGGCGCCAAAACAGAATTAAGCCGTGCCGAATTTGGAATGGAAGGCACAATTGAAAGAGCCGAAGAACTGCTAGCAGAAAACCCGGATTATTTTATGCCTCAGCAGTTCAACAATCCGGCTAATCCAGAAGTGCATCGAAAAACGACCGCACCTGAAATCATTGATGCGATGGGTGGCGAGTCGGTTGATGGTTTTGTAGCAGGAATTGGTACAGGTGGAACGATAACGGGTGTAGGAGAAGTTCTAAAACAGAAATTTGGTGAAGTAAAAATAGTGGGCGTAGAACCGGCCACCTCGGCAGTTTTATCAGGAAACCCACCCGGCCCTCATAAAATCCAAGGGATTGGAGCAGGGTTCAAACCCAATGTTCTGAACTTCGACCTTTTAGATCATATTCGACCCGTGAGTGATGAAGACGCTTTTGCTTATGCCAAAAGACTGGGAAAAGAAGAAGGCTTACTTGTAGGGATCTCTTCTGGTGCAGCATGTTGTGCTGCTAATGAGGTCGCCAAAGAACTGGGGCCAGGAAAAAATGTAGTGGTCGTTTTACCCGATACGGGGGAACGTTACTTCAGTTTCAACCAATATTTTTAGTAATTATTATATAAATTCACTCAAACAGGTAAAACCCTGCTTTAAAAAGATTTGGGTCATTAGCTTGTTTATAAATCTGAGGAATTGTTGGAATGGGTTATGTAAAAGGCTTGATCTGCAAAGAATGTAAAAGAGAATACCCTAAGGAACCAATTCATGTCTGTGAATATTGTTTTGGTCCGCTTGAAATCAATTACGATTACGAAGGAATAAAAAAGGTCGTAAGCAAAAAGTCTATCGAAGCGGGTCCTCCTTCCATGTGGCGTTATCAACCCTTACTACCCATTGACGAAGACCCAAAAGTCGGTTTGCATACAGGGTTCACTCCCTTGGTCCGCGCAAAAAACCTGGGCAAAGTTTTAGGGATAAAAAACCTCTATATAAAAAATGACAGTGTCAACCATCCTACATTCTCCTTCAAAGATCGTGTGGTAGCGGTAGCGGTTTCCAAGGCTATTGAGTTTGGTTTCGACACGATATCCTGCGCATCAACTGGAAATCTGGCAAACTCTGTCGCGGCCCATGCTGCCGAAGCAGGTTTGAAAAGCTGTATTTTTATACCAGATGGACTTGAAGCAGGAAAAATTCTAGGCACTTTGATTTATGGAACACAATTAATTGCAGTCAAGGGCAGCTACGACGATGTTAACCGCTTATGTAGCGAAATTGCCGTTAACCACAAATGGGCATTTGTAAATATTAATATCCGCCCTTACTACGGTGATGGTTCCAAATCTTATGGATATGAAATTGCCGAGCAGTTGGGATGGAAAACACCAGACAATGTAGTGGTCCCCGTTGCTGGTAGTTCGCTGATAACAAAAATCTGGAAAGCCTTTCACGAATTCGAGATGTTAGGTCTTGTAGATAAAGTTCAAAGTAAAATATTTGCTGCTCAGGCAACAGGGTGCTCACCCGTCACCACCGCTATCAAAAACGGAAGTGACAATATTACTCCTGTTAAACCCAATACCATCGCCAAGTCGATTGCTATCGGAAACCCGGCTGACGGCTATTATGGAATCAAAACAGCCAATACCAGTGGTGGCTATGGAGAAGATGTATCAGATGAAGAAGTGGTTGAATCTATGAAACTGCTGGCAGAAACCGAAGGCATATTTACAGAAACCGCTGGTGGGGTGACGGTAGGTGTCACCAAAAAGCTGGTTGAGCAAGGACGAATTAAACCCGATGAGACAACAGTAATTTGTATCACCGGGAATGGACTGAAAACTCAAGAAGCTCTGGACGGAAGTTTTGAAGCACCCGTCGTGATCGAGCCTAAAGTAAATAGTTTTGAAGAAATTTTCGCAAACAGTTTAACGGTTTAGAAGGAGTAAAGCATGGCAGTAAAAGTAAGAGTACCCACACCATTAATGAAATTGACCGACAACAAAAGTGAAGTGACTGCTGACGGCGCTAATATCACAGAAATCCTCAACAATCTTGAATCACAGTTTGCTGGGATCAAAGAGCGTATTTGTGAGGAGGACGGCACTCCAAGAAGGTTTATTAATATTTATCTCAACGAAGACGACATCCGCTTTCTTGAAGGTGAAAAAACAGCAGTGAAAGATGGCGACGAAATTTCCATTATCCCTGCAATTGCGGGTGGAGCCATCTAATGTTCGATTTTTCTGACGAGCAGGTTGAACGGTATAGCCGCCATATCATTCTCCCCGAGGTGGGTGGAGAGGGCCAAAGCAAACTACTCGAATCAAAAGTATTGCTTGTAGGCGCAGGCGGGTTGGGTTCACCTGCCGCATATTACCTTGCGGCAGCGGGTATCGGCAACATGGGGATTATCGATTTTGACACGGTTGATCTGAGCAACCTTCAAAGACAGATCATTCACAACACCGAGCGAATCGGAATGCTCAAAACCGAATCTGCAAAAAAAACCATTGAAGCTTTGAACCCGGATGTGAAAGTTACTGTATTCAATGAAAAAGTAACCTCAGAAAACATCATGCGTCTGTTTGAAGGCTATGATTATATTTTGGATGGCACTGACAATTTTGCAACCCGATACCTTATAAACGATGCTTGCGTATTGACCGGCAAAACCAATATTCATGGTAGCATTTTTCGATTCGAAGGCCAGGTCACCGTTTTCAAACCGAAAGAAGGTCCGTGCTATCGCTGTTTATATCCCGAACCTCCCCCACCGGGCCTCGTGCCTAATTGTCAAGAAGGGGGTGTACTTGGTGTTTTGGCTGGAATCATTGGTAACCTGCAGGTAGTGGAAACTTTGAAGCTAATCTTGGGTCAAGGAGAATCACTGGTCGGGTCTTTGCTCCTATACGATGCATTAAAGACCGAGTTCAGAAAGCTTAAACTTAAAAGAGATCCAAAGTGCCCTGTTTGTAGTGATCAACCAACAATCACAGAGCTGATCGATTACGAAGAGTTTTGTGGGCTTTCACGTTGACAAAAATTTAACAAACACCCATTGTCCCGCTAAAATGTTCAGGACAATGCGTTAAAATTTTTCTTAAGATTTTTATATGTCATCAAAACCGCTAAGTTTTCCCATTCCCTTTGAGGTGCAGGCTCCCACCTGCCCTGTTATTACGGATAATTCCGTTTTGGACGCCATCGGGAACACCCCTTTGATCCGCATTCATAATCTTGGTAAAGAGTTCAAGAACGTTGACATCTATGCCAAAGCCGAATGGAAAAATGCCGGTGGGTCGGTGAAATCGCGCCCCGCTTTAAAAATGATCGAAGATGGAGAGAAATCTGGCAAGCTGACCAAAGATAAAATTATTCTCGACTCTACATCAGGCAATACAGGAATTTCCTACGCACTGATAGGTAAAGTAAAAGGCTATAAAGTCAAACTTGTTATGCCCTCCAACGTTTGTAATGAACGGAAAGGGCTCATGGCCGACTTTTATGGCGCGGATATCGTAACCTCCAGTCCCTTTGAAGGGTCAGATGGAGCGATCCTGTTGGCTCGGGATATTTATGAACAGGATCCGGATAAATATTTTATGCCTGATCAATATAATAATGACTCCAACTGGCAGGCACATTACGAAACCACAGCCAAAGAAATATGGAAACAAACGAACAATCGTGTCACTCATTTCCTGGCAGGAATTGGCACCGGTGGAACGATCATGGGAACCAGCCGTGGCCTTCGTAGTTTTAATCCAGACATCCAATGTTATGCTGTAGAACCTGCGGAATCCCTTCACGGATTAGAAGGACTCAAACATATGGAAACATCCATCGTTCCCGGAATCTACAAAGAGGAAGAACTCACTGGAAAAATCAGCGTTCCAACCGAAGAATCTTACGACATGGTCGAAACTCTCGAAAAGCAGGAAGGCATTCTCGTGGGTCATTCATCTGCCGCTGCCATGTTGGGAGCTCTCAAGCTAGCCGCAAAAATCGAAGAGGGAGTGATCGTCACGGTTTTCCCCGATAGCTGCGAAAGATGCTACGTTAACTTTGGTCAATTCAAGAAGTATTACGAAAGCCAACCTGATAACAAGCGGCCAAAAATAGACTAGTCATCAATCTCAAACCAATGGGCCGCTTCCAAAAACATATATTTGTCTGCATCAACGAAAGAAAAAACGATGACAAAAGGGGATGCTGTGCTTCGAAAGGATCACTGGAGTTACTAGACCACCTCAAAGGGCGTGTGCACGAATTAGGCTTAAAAGGCAAAGTTCGTGTAAACAAAGCGGGATGCCTGGATGCTTGTGCCCAAGGGCCTACCTTGGTGATTTATCCTGATGACATCTGGTATGCCCCAAAAAATAAAGAGGACATGGAAGAAATTCTCACCGAACACATTCAGGGCGACCGCCCTGTAAAACGTTTGACTCTGTTTTCCAAGAAAACATCCTAGATTTAGATATATAATTCTTCCACAAATGCAGTAGATCAATTCTCCAAAGCCTTTGTTTAGCGTTTACTCAACCAATAATAAAATTCCAGTCTGGTTTAAATGGCCAATAAGCGAAAGAAGGAAATATTACTTGCTCTTACGACAACCCTTATTGCTGGGGTTTTCGGACTCATTCTTGTCAAGGGCAGAGTAAATTCGTACCAGTGTGGCGGAGTAAAAGTGTACCACTCGGGTTAAAAAATATAGGTTATTAGATCATGATCTTTGTAGCAGTAGTGCCTGTTGGCCCTGTGTGTAAACTG
>Ga0233439_10000696_pt1 | contig 47729 bp, 48 predicted proteins | sample SI_123_September_6_FD_182713 | JGI IMG/M metagenome (GOLD analysis project Ga0233439, IMG submission 182713) | Seawater microbial communities from Saanich Inlet, British Columbia, Canada - SI_123_September2016_100_MG | ecosystem: Environmental > Aquatic > Marine > Inlet | place: Canada: British... | reverse complement strand
CGGTTTGTGGTTGTGTTGGTGTTGGTGGTGGTTGTGCAGTTTGTGTTTGTGATGTTCTTGGTGGTTTTGGGGGTGGTGGTTCTAGTGTTAAAAGTTGTGCGGTTTGTTGTCTTTTTTCATTTGCTTCAGATATTCTATTAACTAAATTATCCTGCCCAACATTATTTGCTGTATTAGTTAATGATGTTTCTAACACACTACCTGTTGTAGGTTGGGAAGATGAAGGATCTTCGGTCTCGATGTCATCGTCATCTGCATCTTTTCCTTCTTCATCATCATCACCACCATCAGGTGGTTGATTTTGTTCCATAATTTCACGCAACGCATCTCTTCTTTCAATAAATTTATTTATTTTTTCATGAAATACTTCAACAGAATAATCATTTATATCAGTTTTAACAAAATTTTCATTCATTTTTTGTATTACTTCGCCAACTGCATATTTTTGTTCTTTCATTAAAATATCATATACTTCTGTATTAGATTTATCAGAATATTCTGGATGTACTTCTCGATAAATTTTTACTTGACGATCTTTTGCAATTTGTATAGAACTTTCTTTACTAACATCACCAGATAATTTAAATAATTCATTTTTATTTCTTATCCTAGTTATTGCATTACCTTCCGTTCCTACCACAATTGATAATTCAGGAACATTTTCGATTAATTCTAAATCATTTTTAATACTATCTAATAGATATGTTTTAATAAATGTAATACCTTGTTCTTTATATTGTGAAGCTTCATCTGGTTCTGCTTTTTCCCCTTTTTTATTAGTAAATGTTTCATCAATTTCATCAAATAAATTATTTCTTATTTGTGAATAATTACTTCTAACAGATAGGTTATATACTTCATGCATGATTTCTGTAGTAAAATCTTTAGAAATTATTTCGTAACCTTCTCTTATTGCGTGCTGTTTATCATCGTGCTCTCTAACTACAATAAACTCATCTGAATTTGGTTTTATATATCCATACATAACAATACCATTTGCAATTTTTTCTGCAGGTGTCATTTCTTTTAATGTATCCGAAATATAATCAGTAAATTTTTTCCAGCTTTGATGCCGTCTTTGAGGAAAAGCAGAATATTTTATTTTATTATCTAAATTAACTTTTTCACCTTTTAATCTTTTTTTATATTCATCTATAAAATCGTCTAATGATTTATTAATACGTTGAGGTTGAATTATTCCATTATCTAAGTTAGACAAAAAGTTAGCCAAATTTATTTGTTTTAATGCATTAGATTCATCACGAGCAATACCAATTGATATATTTTCTAGAGTTTCATGAAAAATATTCATCATATCTTGTTTTTGACTATTTATTTCATTCAATAAGTTATGTTTATTTTCAATAACTATATTTTTGTATAAAGTTTCTCTAATAAACTTAATATACCTATAATTTTCCTTTCTTTTAATTATAGATATAGCTTCATTCTTAGTTATATTTTCATTCATATCCATAACTGTTTTTACATTATTATCAAACATATCAATTGAATTATTTAATTTTTCAATATGTGTATCACATTCTGTGATAAATCTATTATAATTTATAATAGCTAATTGTTTTTTGCTAGTTTCCAAATTCTGATTATTAGGTTGTTCTAGTAATCTATTAATTTCAGTTTGTCGTGCTTCATCTGCAGTAGTTAATTCTTCATTTAATCCAGTTATTCTTATAACATTTTCATTAACTATTCTATATAAATTTTTTAATGCTTCTATTTTTGTTATTAAATCAGAAATATCAGTTTCAATATGACTTTCATTTGCAAAATCAAAATAATATAAAAAACTTAGTATATCATTAAAATTATGTATTTTACTATCAATATTAGCTCGTTTAAATTTTACATCATGATTAGAACCAAATATAAATATATCTTCGGGTAATATTCTAACATTTTCAAATTTGTCTTCAAATTTCGCGATTGAAGCATTAATATTTTCATTAATTAATAAATTATGGCAAAAAAGTAATTTCGAATAATTTTCGTACGAGGGTGTTTCAGGTTCAGATAATATTTTAACACAATAACCCATAATAATATTGGGTGTTGTTAGTTCTAATGGAACTCTATTAGTGCTTACTCTTTCAATATATCCAAGTATGTTTTTTTTACAATAATTAACAGGTTCTATCAAATATTTATTAATGAGATTAATAACAACGTATTTATGTATATGTATTTTTGTCATATGTATATCTCTATTGTTATCGTATAAATACATATCAACTAATTTATCAATTACATTTTTTTCTACTTGATTTTCTAGATTAGGAGTATTATGAGTATAAACATTAATAAAATCTTTAACAGTTTGATTATCATAATGATAATTATATTTTTCAGTTAATTCTGGGTCAATTGTTTTTTGAGTTAATGGCAATAATCCATCACAATTAAACATAGTGACATCAATTTTTTCAAATAAAACCGACAAACCCTTTTCTTTTAACTTACAATCTTTTAGCTCTTCATTTATTTTATCTAATGATTTATTAAAATCACCATTTTGGCTCAGTATATCATCCAAATTTGGAGAATTCATAGTATTAGTATAAATTTGACTTTCTTTATTTATAATTAATGGATTTTCACCACCTATAAATTTTTCAAAAACATAATGAGATAATACCATATCATTCAATACATTTTCTATTTTTTTTATAATTTTTAAAAAATTTTCTAAATTATCATTTTGAGGGTATGCAGTAGCATATACCTCTCTCATTAAATTATTTAAATTAATTTTATTTTTACTATACATATAAGTTGTATGTATTCTTTGTGCAAAATTACCATATAAAATACCTAAGTTGCCAGGATAAAAATTATTCTTAAAATCTTTTAGTGAAGAAATATAATGTTTTGGAGTTGTTTTTCTAATATTTATTATTCCTTCAAAATCAGCATCTGCTTTAACGCTAACAGGCGAATAATACGAAATATACCCTAATTTATTTAAATTTATTGTAGTTAAATTATCATTAATATCTACATTATGCATTTCTTTATCGTTACCACTTGAAATAATAAATGAACGATTAATTGAATTACTATTAGAATTTTGCATATTTACATCTAAATTAAGGTTTTCACTCGTTGTTACGTTAAAAAGTTCATTTATATTTCCTTCAAACGTTGTTCCAGAACCACATAACGGAATAAATATATCAGTCACCATTTTATCGCATAATATTTCTTTATTTAAATTATTATGATATTTAAATCCTTTATCTGCTCTTTCTCCAATAACGTCATCCTTAATAAGATTAAATAGATGAACACATATTTTCAAAAAATGTATAATAATTGAAGTATAATTATCTCTTAATTTAATAATTGATTGATTATAAGGTTGCATATCTTTAACAACCTCTTTTAATTTTTGTAATTCATTCAATTGTACTTGTGTATCCTCATTTGAAAGTTGAAGTGAAACTGCCGAATTAACAAATTTTGATAATAGGTTATCAATTTTATACATATCTGAACCATGTTTTAAAATATTATACTCATCATAATTAGTATTAATTTCTGAATTATTTACATCTCTATTGAGGGTTTCAATAAATTTATAAAGTTTATTATATCTTGATAACATATATCTTTCTTTACTAATTAATAACTCCTTAATATATCGCAAATCTTTTAATAATATAGCATAATATGATGCTTCATCACTTTCAAAACTTCTATCATCAAGTTTATAATTTAGATTTTTAGAAATATCATCTGAAAGTAAAAAATTTCGTTTTTCCTCACCATTTAAAGAATAACTAAATTGTGAAATAGATACGAGGAATTCATTCTTCATTTTTTTAAGTTTTAATATAATTTCATCATTTTTATGAAAATTAATAGTGTTTTTGTGGGCAATATTTGTTAGTTGAATGATATTATTTATATCGGTTATTAATGTATTTAAAAAACCATCCTGGACTTTTATACCGTAATTTTTACCTATCATTAAAAAGAAAAATTCTTCAAGATCATCACGAAAATTATCATCTTTTAAATCATTATCAGTAAAATTTTGTAATGTAATTTTTTTGGATATATCACTTTGTGATGATAATTTTTTATGAGTAGTATAAAATTTTTGTATCACACTCAACTCATTATCATTTACTTTCATAGTACCTCCATGTTGTAGAATACGACTATTGGATGGTGTTGTTTCTTTAAAAGAAGAAGATATTGGATATTCAGCTAATTCCTTACTTATTAATTCATCATTTCGACGAGCACCTAATTCAGTAAAAATATGTGATGGGATGTTTATTTTTTCACCTGTAAGTTTGGGTTGTTCACGTGCTTTTGAAGTTACACCTGTAAGTTTGGGTTGTTCACTTGCTTTTGAAGTTACACCTGGTTTGGATTGCATATCTTTTTGCATATCTTTTTGCATATCTTTTTGCATATCTTTAGCATCTTCTTTTGCCTGGTTACGTACGACTGAACTAGTTTCAATAATATTATCACGCCATTTACTTATTTGTTTTTTTTCTTGAAGTACATTTTCTTTTTCATCAATAATATTTTTATTATTATCAATTGTTTTGTTATTTAACGTATCAATATTTTCTTTTATATTTTTAATAATATTATCTTCAAATTTAGTTGTTTGTTTTGATACATTAGATGTTAAATTTGAAAAGTTTTTATTAATGTTATCAATATTCATTTCATGTTCTGTTCTTATTGTTTCTATTGATTTTTTAGAATAATTTTCATGATTTTTATTATTTAATAATGTTGTTGTAGCAGAATCTCTTAATAATAAACTTTTAAAAATAGTTCTATACGATTTAGGTCTAGCATAATCTAATGCCCCTTGAATAGGACCATTTTTTAAAAACTTTAAAAAATCATCTATTGATGAACCATAACTACCTCCTCCATGATTTTTTAATGTAATATTCCTAATATTTGTATTGTAATTCTTCCTTGCAGATTTTTTAATTTTTTTAATTTTTTTAAATTTGCTTTTTACTTTCTTTGTTTGGTTCTGATTAGAATACAATTTTTTTATTTTTCCTTTAGATAATTTCATGGTATATAATAAGTTTAGATTTTTTGTAATTATAACTAAATATAATATATTACTAATCTATATATGGGTGAAATATATATTGATTGCCATCCCGTTGGGACAGATGATAAGAGTATTGTTTTAAAAAAGAAAAAAGTGGAGTTTGATGTAGGTCTGGATGCAAATAACGAAGAAGTTCAGATTATTGTAGCATCAATTATTGCATTTGGAGTATTATCCGTTGCAGTATTTTTAGGTAGAAAGTATTTTTTTGCAAAATCAGAATAAATTATTAATATAATAAAATCGATGAAATTATATTAATTTAAAGGGTAGTAGCACTATGTAAATTATCCAATACAGGTTCATATTTAGGATCAGATACTGAACCAGATACCAAAGGTAAAATATTACTTACCATTTCTTCTTCTAATGTACTATGTTGAATATTTTCATTAAATGAATTCATCATTTTATCCTTTTGGTGTTGTGTGGGTACATGGTTCAATAATCCATAAATACCAGAAGAGCGTCTAATTAATTCATATGCAACAACTAATCCAAGAACAGCTAAAACATTATTTTTGCAATAAAATAAAGACATAGCTCCAATAATAACAACAACATTACCCAAAGTAGTATCTACTAATGATGCAACAACATTAGGAACTTGTAGATCAAATAAAATAAAAATGACAAAAAGTGCTATTAAAAGTAAATGACTTCTTTGTGCTTTATTAAGTGTTTTTTTGATATCATCCAACATCACTTATATTGTATTATAAGAATATATTATTATTAAAATTGAATTAAATTTTTTATAATATCTATATTATAAAAAATGAATAAACCAGGTTATCTAGGAAAGAAAGGATATACCGTATTTAAAAATGATATAAATAAAGAAACCGAGTTGAAAATACTAAAGGACTTAATGGTAAAACCTTTTATTCCTAAATCAATAATACCAGTAAGTAAATTTCCAGTATATAGAGAAAGTACCAAAAAATATTATTTACCAAGATTTTATGGAATAGAAAATTTTGGAAATCCTAAAAGAGTAGAAATAGAAATGGGTGATAAAATAAACATAGAGTTTAAAGGAAACTTACGAGATTATCAAGATAATATTGTAGATAAATATGTAAATTATGTAAGTGATATTGGTGGTGGATTATTGGAAATTGATACAGGATTAGGAAAAACAGTTATTGCTTTGAATATTTTAACTAAAATAAATGTGAAAGCATTAATAATAGTACACAAAGAATTTCTAATGAACCAATGGATAGAACGTATAGAACAGTTTATACCAAAAGCAAGAATAGGTAAAATACAAGGTTCTAAAATAGATATTGAAGATAAAGATATAGTTATTGGAATGTTACAATCAATATCCATGAAGGATTACGACCAGGAAGTATTCGATAGTTTTGGTATAACAGTAATAGATGAGGTTCATCACATGGGAGCTGAAGTATTTAGCCAGGCACTTTATAAAGTGGTAACTAGATATATGTTAGGATTATCGGCTACTATGGATAGAAAAGATGGACTAACATCTGTGTTTAAAATGTTTATTGGAGGTATTGTTCATACTGAAAAAAGAAAGCAGGAAAACAATAATATAATAGTTAGGAGAATTGACTATAAAGTTGATGATGAAGAATTCAACGAAGTAAAACATAATTTTCGAGGGGATGTATGTTATAGCAGTATGATAGGTAAACTATGCACATATAACCGAAGGAGTGAATTTATAATTAACTTAACAAAAGCTCTTTTCAAGGAAAATAAAAATCAACAAATTCTTATATTGGGACATAATAAAAATTTATTAAAATATTTATATGACTCATTTACACACTATAACGTAGAAACAGTAGGTTATTATTTAGGTGGTATGAAACAAGAACATCTAAAGGCAAGTGAAGAAAAAAAAATAATAATTGCAACATACCAAATGGCATCTGAAGGGCTTGATATAAAATCTTTGACAACATTATTAATGGTTACACCCAAATCAGATGTAATTCAATGTGTAGGTAGAATTTTAAGAAGTAAGCACGAAAATCCGATGGTAATAGATATTGTGGATCAACATGATCTATTCAAACGACAATTCTATAAACGTAAGAAGTTTTATACTGAACAAAAATATTTAATTGAAAATACATCAAATATTAAATTAGAAGAAAATGATTTTAATTTTAAACATAAAATAGTGAATGATGATGAACCTAATGATAATCCATCGACTGTTTTCAGAGGTAAATGTTTAATTGATTTAAGTGATGATTAAAAAAATATATAGTTATACAAATAATGAAATTTTTTAATTTCCCATTAGTTGAATGGAAATGTGCGGTATATTCTTCGTTGCTTGCGATTTTTATTAATCTTATAATATCGTATATAATTATATATTTTGCTAGTAAACACGAAATAAACCCAGGAAATGAGCCACATAAATTATCGTTTAAGAGTCAATTAGTACATTCTTTAGTAGCGTTTTATAAAATACCATCTGCGAATTCGGTAATTGTTTTTATAATATCGGTAACTGCGGTTTTAATAAGTCATAAAGTATGGAATTGTTAATAATATAGTAATTAATTATTTAATATATTATTTAATGAATATAATCTGCTGTTTGACAACTATTATATGAATTAATTGGTGGTGGATTGGCTTCTGCTACGCTGTTTAGCTCAGAGCCTCCTGTGGAGTATCCAAATGCAACTGGTCCTCCAGAACCTCCTCTCATTCTATTTTTACGTGTTTTTCTAGAACGTCTTCTTCGCTTACCTCCAGCCTGTCCATTTAAATTATTTAAATCTCCACTTACTGATGAAGTAGGATTACTAATTAAATCAAGACTAGGGGACATATCACTTTTTGTGAATTGACCTAATCCACCTTTAGGACCCATTTTAATACCATCATCATGAGAAAGAGTATATGAACCTCCCTTCATTCTACGTCTAGTTCTTCGGGGTTTTCTCTTTTTCATAGATTTTCTCTTTTTCATAGATTTTCTCTTTTTCATAGATTTTCTCTTTTTCATAGATTTTCTTCTAAATGTTCTTCTTTTTCTTCTACCACCCTTTAATGCACACGAAGGTACAGTAGAAGAACCAAAATGTGCTGAATATTGCGAATTTTCAGTATTTGCTAACGTTGTCATATATATATTATAAATATTTTTACGAAACCATAATTTATGATTTTTGAATTAAAGCTTGTCGTATATCTTTTTTAGTGGCAATACGTCTATCATTTGTTGAACGTAATGGAACCCATTTTTTAAATCTATAGTTATATTCACATAAAATATTAACGGATTTATCAACATTAACAAATTTATCATCACTAATATTTTGAAATTCTTCATCATCATCACTTTCCTCTAAAGAATCTAAATTTCGATTTTCTTTTATATTTCTAAAAATATTATTCATATATACACTTGTTTTATAATCGGGAATAAAGGCTAAATCATGAAATATTTGTGTTGGATGTGTATAACAATATAACTCATAAATATCACTTTTAATTTTAGCTCTCACATTAAACGTTAGCTTTGGTACTTTACTCTTATTTTGATTATATACGGTATTTAATACATTATTGTGTTTATTAACTCGATATTGAATATGATATATTTGATAAGGTAAATATTTAATTTCTTCGATAATATCTTCTCTTTTATTTGAAATAATTGGTAATGAAACTACAATTTCATTTTTTGTGTATACAGTTTGATTGATCTCTTGATCAAAAATAATTTGAAATATAGATAACTTTCTTTTAAAATTATATTTGAAAATATCATAACCTTTATAGTATATAATATCTTCACAGCTAAAAAATTTATTACCGTTATAATGTATAATTGTACCATAAAATATAGTACCTAATGATAATTCATTTAGATATTGACATGTCTCTACACTTATTTTATCTATTTCAAAATTTCTATTTTGTTCTACAATTAAACAAACATTTTTATCATTTAAATATGTAAACCACATAAAACACTTTTTACCCTGCGGTATTGCTAAACAATAATCGTATTTGAAAACTTTATTATGATTTAATTGTTCATAACAAAGTTCTATATCTGGGAAACGGTTTGATAAAATATTTTTATTATCGTTGTCTAGAAACATATATTATAATATAAAATATCTTTAAACTATTTATAATTCGTTGTTAGATAAGCCTCCACTACCTTCATAACCGCTTACGTCATTTTTTTGAACTCCCTTTAAAAACATTTTTAATTGGTCCTTCATCATTTGTTTTTCATCGTTATTATGTAAATCATTATTATTATGTAAATCATCATTATTATGTAAATCATCAATATTTGTAGTACCATCATTTATTGTATTATTTAATTCCATTTTTTTTATTTCTTTGAGGTCTGGTTCGTCAGGGGCGGTTTCTTTGGAATTTATTTTATCATATATATTTTGATACTTCTCATTTGGGTTATTTACATAATCATATGTTTTTTTTTCTGTAAAATTGTCTTTAAAATAATTAAAAATTGTATGAATTAACAGAATAAGTATTAAAGAAAGCAGGATTGTTTTTATTAATTCAACAAATTCCATATTATTAATAATATTATTAATATATTTATTTTTAAACTTTTTTCCTTAATCTAACTCTTTCTTCTAATACTTTAATATTTGGTAAAGGGATATTTTTTTTAAAATATGCCAACATAAAATGTGTTCCTATAGTAATCATAATAAATAATATTATTATTTGTAATATTTGTGAAAAAGTAGTATTAGTTATATAGTTTTTAAAACCCTTCATATATATAATCCAAATATTAATTATAAATAATACTTAAAAAATCTATAAAATCTTCCTTAATAGATGGATTATTTAAATCTGCATTAGAATATTTTGCATGATAACCTTCTAATATAAAATAAAAATCAGATACATTTTCATCTATAAATTCTACAACAAATGTTAGTGGTGATTTGTCTCTTAGCTTATAGTAATTATTTTTTTTATTAATATTAATATGATTACACGGAATACATGAAACTATTTCTCTAGATTTTTTCAAAATTGTAGTATCAATAGTAATATTATGGTTATCTATATAATTATCAATTGTATTTACTTGACCATCATATATTTCCATTTTCATAAGTTTATTATTTTGAATAATATATATCCCATCTATAGAATATAAATAAATTAATTCTTCACATGACGATAATATGTTTTCAATTTTATTAAAATTAATATTTAACCATAACTTATCTAGATAAATTCTCATTATTAATTATATCTTAAACTATTTAAACCATTATTTTAATTTATATTATGGATTTGAACATAGTTATTGTTGAAACAAATGGGTCGTTAAAAAAAACATTATTTAAAAAATTTAATGAGGAAACTCTATATAAAAAATGTAATTTGAAAAAACCAGATGACTTTGAGAAAAAAACAAAATGGTCAGTTAAAATTGATGGTGTAAAATACACGGTATTTTTATTTGCAAAAGAAAAGGGTAGAGCAAATAATGAAAATAAATATGACTTCCCGCCTCCTGTAGATAATAAATTATTTTTTGGCAATTGTATATTATTTGCTAAAAATGATGATGAATATGTTGATTTATCATTAGAACTATGGAATAAAATATATGAAAAATTATTTGGTGGATTTGAAAATTTAGATTCAACCGCAATTGAAGATGTAGAAGAAGAAGATGAATTAGCTAATATACCTGCGGAAATGAAAAGTAAGGATGGTTATTTAAAAGATGATTTTATTGTTGATGAAGAAGATGAACCAGATGAAGAAGCCGAAGAAGATGATGAAGATGAAGAGGAAGAGGAAAGTTGGGATGACGAAGATGATGGTATCGAAAATGAGGATGCAGATGATGAAGACGAATTGTTTGACGAACTAGGTTCAGAACTAAGTGTTGAATTGTATGATTATAGTGATGAAGATGATTAATAAAAAAATTGATTTAAATATTTATTATAAAAGTTAATTATAATAAATATGCAAAAGGTTAGTGAACCAGAAAATTTCAGACAAAATATTAGAACATCTATTAATAAAATTTGTTCTAATGAAAAGAAATCTAAGCATTTAGAAATTGGAATTTATAATTATGCAATTAATGAAGCAAAAAATAGAAAAATTGTTAAGAAATGGGATAATCCATATTTTACGCAAATATATACTGATAGAGTAAAAACAATTCTTAGAAATATTAATATGTCAGAAAAGTTACTGAATATATTATTGAATAGTAAAAAACCACATGAAATAGCATTTATGACACATCAAGAAATGAACACTACTAAGTGGCAATCAATTATTGAAGATAAAATTAAACGTGACAAAAATAAATATGAAACTAAAATGGAAGCTTCTACAGATACTTTTACATGTAGAAGATGTAAATCTAAAGAATGTACATATTATCAAATGCAAACACGTTCAGCTGATGAACCGATGACAACATTTGTAACATGTATTAATTGTAATAATAGATGGAAATGTTAAAAATAAATAAATATATTATAATATTTTTTTAAAAGCTTAGTATTTCTAAATCTTTTACTTTCCAATATTCACAAGCACCTCCTGGTAAGGGTCTCTTAATAATGAATGGAATTTTCTTTGCTTTAAGTTCCATTTCGGCAATTATGTAACTATCCATTATATTATCTTCAGTTTTTACAAATACAACCGCATTATTATCAATTTGCTTAGCACGTTGCCCTAATATTCGTGCCCTTTCATATTTTGTCATAATTGGAAGTGTTTTATGAAACGGATCAATTATTTTATTATTATTATCTCTAACTATTCGCGTAAGGGTTTCTATCTCATCATAATTATGAAAACAACTTTCAGGATGATATTTTTCTAATGTTGTTTCAGAAAAACCATTTAATTTTTCATAATACTCTTCATTATAATTATCATCATTATCATCATCATCATCATCATCATCAGATAAATTAATAGAACCTGTTTCAGACATATTTTCTTGATTCGCATTCTCTTCTATATCATTTATTGTTTCGTTATCGTCTGTATCATTTATTGTTCCGTTATCGTCTGTATCATTTATTGTTTCGTTATCATCACTTTCATATTCTGAACCTTCATTTTTTGTAATTGATTTTTCATCATCACTATCCATATTAATATATATATAAAAAATATATATTAATTTTAAATCAATTTTTTTATTATTCATTTTTCCATAAATAATCACAACAAGGACATAAATATAAATATTTCATGTTTTTATCATCGTATCTAATATAAATAATCTCATCGTCATCAATTTCTGACTGTTCTCTTTCTGAATTATATCTAGAACACTCTTTATTAGGGCATTTAATATTTTTTATTCTAGGTAAAGTAGGGTCAAGTTTAATATATGGATTAGACCCATAATCTGTACTTGTCATTTCCTTAAAATTACTCTTTGATACGCATAAATCCATATTAGATAAATTTGTTTCTTCATTTCCACAGTTACGACAATAATAAATCAAATTATCATTATCTTCACTATTTATTTTCATGTAATATAAGTTATCGCATTGCTTACAGAACTCCATAGTATATATAAATAATATTATTTATATATATTTTATTCAATTTTATTTAAAATGTTCTTTAATATCTTTTTTTAATTTTAGATAATTAATATCAACCCTCATATTATATTGTGACGTGATTAACTTGTCTTCGCTCTTTTTATAAGTCTTTTCGTATTTAATTACCTTTTCATATAACTTCGTTTTGTTTTTTTCAAAATTTTCTTTAACAAATTCATGAAAAGTATGAAATTCAGTAGGAACCCATTCAAGAAACATTGAATAACATTTAAAAAAGGACAATTCAATATTTTTATAAGTAATAATTTTGTTGTATTTATTTACAGCATCTTCTTGTTTCATAGTAAAACCTGGCTCATTAATTAGTGGATATTCATTTAAAATAGTACATAATGTTAATAGAATAGTTGATAATGTTTGACATGAAGTCCATCCTTCGCCTCTCCAAGTATTTAATACAGATAAACAAACTTTACCAGTCCTATATAAATTAGGATTAAATCTAATATTATCACCCCAATTATGAAATGTTACTCTTGGGGGACTATGAGGATAATTATTTGGATAATCTAATTTAAAAAAATAATGTCCATATTCATATGGCGTATCTTCAGGACCAATAATTAATGCATAACCAACTAGTATATTTTCGTCATCATGTTCATAATATATACCTTGACTATCCAACGGATTTTTTTTAATTTGTTTAATATCGGAAACAATTCTTTTTAGTGTATCTTTTGAATATAATATTGTATTCTCATTTGTTCTCTCTCGTTTTTGGAACTCTGCCATAAATAATGATAACAATAATTTTTTATATTATTTAAATAATTCAATTGTCTCTCTATTTATTTATAAAAATTGATTTTAAAATATTGATATATATTATTCTAAGAACATGCCTCCTTCAGCTTTGTCGACTGAAAGAAAATTAAAAGCATTCCTTAAGGAATATGAAGCAAAAAAAATTGAGGGTAAAATAACACATACACGAATACCAAAATATTATGGGGATCCAAAAGATAAGGATCCACGAAATATTTACGGTGGTTCATGGGTTATTCCTGAGAATAAAATAAATGAATTTCATAAATTATATGTTGAACATGTGTTTAACAACGGTAAAAAGGAATATTTAACTGAAGCACAGAAGGACAACGGACAAATATTAATAGATTTAGATTTTCATTATCCTATGAGTATTCAAAGAAGAGAAGACATTTATGCTAGTTGTGATGATGATGATTGGCAAGATTCTCGAAAAGATTCCATTACAAGTATATTAGAAAAATACCTAGAATCCATTAAAGAAATGTTAGATATAAATGATAAATTTCCCGTATATGTTTTTGAAAAAAGTGAAGTAGTAATAGTACCTGATAAGAAGATTACCAAAGATGGTGTACATATCGTAATTGGTATTAATTTAGATCGGAGATTACAAGAAAAATTAAGAGAAATGGTATTAAGTAAAATAAAAACATCTTTGGAACAAAAGGATTTTTGGATTGATCTTCCTGAAATTTTAAATAAGGATAAATGGAATGATGTAATTGATTATTCCATCGCTAGTGGAAATACAAACTGGCAACTTTTAGGAAGTCAAAAGCCAGAATATGATCGATATGAAATTGCTTATGGTTATTGGTTTGAAATTGATACAGATGGTTCATGGGCCTATGCTGAAACAATTGATTTTGATGACCAAAAATCAAAAACAGATTTTGTTATTGAAAATTTCTCAAATTTAAGTGCTAATGGCATAGGACAAAAATTTGATGTTAGAACAAGCTTTGATATTACATCGATTGTGAGTAGTTTAGACAATTCATTAACAGTAAATGTTTCACAATCTAATTTGGTCGGTAATACTGCACCATCTTTTACATTTCCTGATTTATCTAGTATAACGAACCAATATAGTTTAGATGCCATTATTAATCAAATGTTATCTATGGATAATCTACGACCGACTGATTATGAAAGACTAAAAAATACACACGAATATTGTATTATTTTACCTGCACAATATTCAGAAGATTATACTTTATGGAAAAAAGTCGGTTGGGCATTAAAAAATGCTGATAATAATTATGGTCTTCAAAATAGATTGTTTCTTACATATTTAAAGTTTAGTAGTAGGTCAGATAAATTTGATTATCAAGAAATCCAAGGGTTGTTTAATGATTGGAAATTTAAAGCAAAAACAAGCAAAGAATGTCTATCTGAACGTTCTATATTCTATTGGGCACGAAATGCAAATCCATCAGAATTTGATAAGATCAAGAAAAATTCAATCGAGCATTTTATAGATTTGAGTTTTAGATCAGATGGTTCTGACTGGGATTTGGCATGTGTTTTACATCAGCTTTATAAAGACCGATTTGTTCTTGCTGGATTTACAAAAAATATATGGTATCAGTTTGTAGGTAATTGTTGGGAAGAAAGTGAATCAGGTGTTGAATTATCAAGAGAAATTAGTTTGGAATTATATAATGTATATCATGATAAAACTGTAGAAATGGTACAAATTATGTCTGGACTTGAAAATGACAAGGATGAATGGAAAGATTATCAACATAAAGTTACTATTTCATCTAATATTTGTAATAAGTTAAAAAATAATACTTCTAAGAGGAATATTATGAGTCAGTGTAAGGAACTTTTCTTTGACAAAGATTTCTTTGAACAAGTTGATAAGAATATAGACTTACTTTGCTGTAGTAACGGTGTAATTAATCTAGCTACAGGAGAATTTAGAAGAGGTTATCCAGAAGATTATATTACAAAATGCACAGATATTGATTATTTACTTCCAGCTAATCGCAATAAAACCCTTGAAACTGAAGTAAAAGAGTATTGGGATATAATGTTTCCAGATGAAACAGTTGGTAAATATGTTTGGCAACTATTCTCATCCGCATTATCTGGTTCAAATGTAAATCAACAATTTTATATATTCTTAGGTGCTGGTTCAAATGGTAAATCTGCTTTGATGCAGTTAATGAGACAAGTATTTAATGATAAGAAAAAACGTGGTTATTATGCACAAACACCTATACAATATTTAACTCAAGAAAGAGTAAAGGCAGGTTCTGCATCGAGTGAACTTGCTGAATTAATCGGAGCACGTTTAACCAGTATTGATGAGCCACAAAAGCATGAAAAGTTAAATGTTGGTATAATGAAGCAACTTACAGGTGGTGATCCATTAACTGCGCGTGCTTTATTTAAAGACCATATAACATTTATTCCTCAGTTTACATTTGTTGCACTTACAAATAATTTATTTGAAATTTCTGCTACAGATAAAGGTACATGGAGAAGAATTAGTGTTCCACCATTTAAAACAACATTTACTAGTCAGCCATACGGTGACCCCGAATTTCCTGTGAAAGAATTTCCTAGACAATACGCAAAAGACCCTCAGTTGCTAGATGTTAAGTTCCCATTATGGAGGGAAACAGTTCTTTCTATGTTAGTAGAAACAATACTGGAAACAAAAGGTGTAGTAGAAAGATGTGAAATAATTGATGAAGAAGTCAGAAAGTATAAATCCCGTGAAGACCATATTCAACAATTTATGGATGCAAAGATCCATGTTTCACAAGGAAACGTATTAAAACAAAGAGACGTTGGAATTGAATTTAAGGAATGGTATAAAGACAAATTTGGAGGAGCAATTCGAAGAATGCAAGATGTATATGAGGCGATGGATAAAGTTTATATAAAATATGGAAATTCAGGTTGGTCTGATATAGATATCGGTGCTGATCAATAAATTAATATTAAACTAAAAATTGTATTTTTAATATTAATTAAAACTTTTTTACTCTTCCTGTTCTAGCCTTTTCTTTTCTCTTTCTTGTTAAGGTCTTTTTCTTTATTTCCTTATGTATTTTGGGTGTTTTTCTAGTAATTCTTTTGCTTGGACGATATATATCACTTTTATATTTATAACCGATTTCTCCTCTTTGATTAACCCACTTTTCTTTACACCCTTGAAGATTTAAAACGCTGTTTTTTGAAACAATTATAATAAAAATTATATAAATATTTTTTATTATGTATTATGTATTATGTATTATGTATTATGTATTATGGATAAAATAAACTATTTATATAATGCTATTGTTAAACATTTAAATAATAAATGGATATTCCATGTTGACAATGAAACACAAATTATAAATGAAAATTATACGAAAAAACTTCCATATGAAATAGTAAATATCATACTTCAGTATGATGGGCGCATCAAGTATAAGTATAAAGATAAAAATGCGGTTGATTATCATAAGTTTGTAAATATAATTCATAAACACGATCAAAGATACAATATAATTACACCGATTATCTGTAAGAAACACAAAATTATGATGGATATAGAAACGAGTCCAGATGATACAAGATTTTATTTTGAGTTTTCATTTGATAATCAACCGAGTTTAAATTTATGTTATGATTATAATTGGTCTTACAACAATGTGTTTGAAATATGTTATACTGATATGAAAGGGTCAGGACATATTTTTGGAAGCGACCAAATTAGAACTATATACAAATAAACGTAGGTGAAAACAGCGTTTTAATCCTTTCATTTCCCCTTTTTTTCCAATATAAGGACTTTTATTTCCATGTTTTTTTGTAAAAGCTTTTTTATAAGCTTTAACTACAATACCACTTCTATACGCGCTGTGTTTAGGAATTTTTTTGTATATTCTTTTTTTGGTTTTATTGTATAATTTTTCATCAACAGGTATTGGCGGAGACATTATCTATATATATATTATATGAAGGAAAAAATTATTAAATTGAAGAAAGGTCCATCGCCAAAAAAATATACTGCATTAGTGAAAAATAAAAAAACACGTAAAGTTAGAACAATTCATTTTGGAGATAAAAATTATCAGCAATATAAAGATAGAACACCTCTTAAATTATATAAAAGTAAAAATCACAACACAAGAAAACGAATGCAGAACTATTACTCTAGACATTCAGGTACAAAAACTAGAAGTAAAGGAATAAAAAAGGAAAAAAGAAAAAGTAAAGGATATTATAACGCGAAAATATTAAGTCATATATATCTATGGTAATTAATCAACAGTAACTACTTTCGCCAAATTTCTAGGTTTATCAGGATTAATACCTTTTCTAATAGATGTACAGTAAGATAAAAGTTGTAAAACCACTATATAAATAATTTCTTGATAATTTTTATTTGTTTCTACATGAATATAATTTGGAATATTATTATTGTTTTTAATATTACTTATAATAATACACGGCGAGTTTCTAGATTTTACTTCTTCATATGAATTCATCATTTTATCATAATTATCATCATCTATTAAAAATATAACAGGTGTATCGGTGGTTAAAAGAGCAAACGGACCGTGTTTTAATGAACTTCCACTATAACCTTCAGCATGTATATATGTAATTTCCTTCAATTTTAAGGCAGCTTCTTTTGCGATGTATTGCATTTTACCCTTTCCTAATATAAACATAGATTGGCATTTTATAAGAATATCAGAAATACCTTCAATAACATTAATACTTTTAAATGTATTTGATATTTGTGTCGACAACTTATTTAGATCATTAATACAACTTGTATGATATGTTTTACTACAAAGATTTTCTTGTTGAAACCAAATTGAAATTAAACTTAAGACAACTAAGCTTGATGTAAATGATTTAGTTGATGCTACGCCAACTTCACGCATAGCATTTAAATATACACCACAATCGACCTCTCTTGCAATATAAGAATCAACACAATTTATTATACCTATTGATATGCAATCTTTATTCTTTATTTCTTTTAAACAGTTATATAAATCTTTTGTTTCTCCTGATTGACTTACAAATATTATAATTGAATTTTCGATAAAATCGTCACTTGTAAATTCAGCTCCATCATAACAATTAATAGAATCAAAATATTTATATTTTTTAAAATAATATACCGCAATTTGACATGCATGCAAACTTGTTCCACAGCCTAGTAATATTAATTTTTTAGGTGCGTTTTTTATAATTTGTAATCCTCCAAGACACACTTTATTATCTCTTATTCTACCTCCGTAGCTATACGCACGTTTTATACTATCTTCTTGTTCATTTATTTCTTTAAGTGTCCAGTGAGGATATGGAGCAGGTGTCAAATCATAGTCTAAATTTTCAATTGTTCTGACTTTGTTATTATTTAGATTATTTATTCCACTATATGAAACACAAATTACATTTTTAGGTTCTAACGATATATAATTATTAACTTCTTTACAGAAACCACTTGTTTCGGATGAAATTATAATTTTATTATCTGTTTCACCTATTAATAAAGGAGAACCATTTTTTACAGCATATATATTATCTGTCCCATTAAACATAATACATAAACCATATGTTCCTTGTAATAGTTCTATTGCGTTTTCAATTGCTTTGGTTTCATCATTATCAATAGATAAACGATATGCTATTACATTTGCGATTATTTCACTATCGGTTTCCGTGTTAAATTTTATACTAAGATTACTTACAAGCATCTTTTTTAAATCTTTATAATTTTCAATTATTCCATTATGAACAATCGATACTCTATTATCAAAAGATATATGTGGATGAGAGTTAGAATCAGTTACTGAACCATGCGTTGCCCATCTAGTATGAGCCATCGCCATAGAAGATATTTTATTATTGTGACTAATCAAAAAATCGTTGCAATTCTCATTTTCAGTCATCGCCTTTTTATGAATAAATACATCACCTATTACGTCTCTATATGAAAACCCAATAGAGTCGTACCCTCTATTTTGTAATTGTTTAATACTTTCAAACAAAAGTGGCATTATATTTTCATGATTTTTAGAAATTATAGCAGAAATACCACACATTATATAAATAATAACATTAATATTTATATAATTATAAGTAATTAAGATTTTGTTATACCGTAATATGTATTTTTTGGTATTAAATTGGTGAAAACAAAGTCAAATATTTTTATTATATGTGGTATAAAATATACGTATAGTAAGTATGGTAAGAACAACATAAATAATATCCAAACCGAACTCCAAAAACTTTTATACATTTTATCGTAAATAAAAAATACAAATGATATTATCCATAAAATATAATATACAATACCAACATAGTAACCAACAATTGCAACTTTGTTACCTTCCTCTTCTTCATATTCTGCCTTTCTATTATTTGTATTTTCAATTTTGGTTTCATTTTCTATTTCATTTTTCCTTTCTGTTTTATTATTAGATAATGTTGTATAATGATCATCTAACGCTGTCATAATAATTAATTATATAATAAATATATATTTAATTATTTACTTATTTTTAGAAACAGGTCTAACAAATGGTTCAATCTTGGAATATTTTCCTTCTTCATCATCAAATTCCTTATTATATTTTTTTACTCGATTAAATTCACCGGATGTTTCATTAATTGTGGTAAAATTTTCGTTTTCATTAGGATTTTCCGCATTAAATTCAAAATTATATTTATCAAAATCATTAGAATTTCTTGATTGTATATCAACATATAGTTTTAAAATATAGAATAAAGATAAAGCAATTAATACAGGGAATAATATAGGTGCAAATCCTTCACCTAAATAACCACGATTATTCAACCATATTAAACCTATAAATACTAATATAATTAATGTTGATCTAAACATTACATTTGATAAAGCTATATATCTATTTTCATAGTATTTATTATTCTTTACTAATCTTCTTTTGTTTTGTCTTTCATTTACTAAAGTATCATATTGATCTCGTTTTTCTTCTATAGCATCTGTTCTTAAAGAAACTAATGCATTTGTTTCATTTTCTAATGATGACAATACTGTTGTATAGTCTGTTTTTACAGTTGATAAACCAGTTTTAATATTTTGTTGATTTTGAATAATATTTGTTAAATTAGTTGTATCTGTACTAGATAATGAACCAGAATAAGTATTTAATAAATTTTGAGCATCTAATTCGATATTAGACGAATCATCTACCATTTGATCAATATAACCATTTGGTTCAATTGGTGTTTCTAAATATATAGTAGAACCATCAACACCGGTTAATCCTTCTTTTGTTGATATCTGTTTTTCTTCATTAACATAAAAAACTACTATTAATGATAAAGCAATACCTAAAGTAATTATTAATGGCTTATAAAATTTCTCATTTTTCATTTTATATATATATTACAAATATATTTATAAAATATTTACATTTTTGTTATAATAATTCCACCAGTCAACGTTAATATAGTTAATATAGTCCAACCATATAATCGCGCCTTTTCGCTTTCAACGCTTAATGATGATATTTCAAGTTTTCCTTCATCTGCTTGTGAATGTTTAGTTTCGTTCACAATTGCAGCTCTTGCTTCGGCTACAGTACCAAATCCTTCGTCCCCATTAAATTTATCAAAAGTAGTAAAACTTTCTAGTTGTCTATTTATGATATCTTCATTAATTTTTCTAGATTTTCGAAGTCTAAAATTTTTTTTAACATTCCATCTGGCATTTTCCTCAATATCTTTATTTCTAAAATTTGCATAAACTTGTTTTTGTTGACTCATATATTTATAAATAGAAAATCATTTTATAAATATAAATTAGAATTCAAAAATATAAAAGCATAATAAAAATGTAACAAATAATGGAATACCCATTAAATCTACACCAAATAGTTTTGAAAATGTTGCATATATTAATCCTGTCATCGTTAAACTAGTTATTATTTTACTGTATGATGATTTTGTTAAATATAAAACTAAAAATAAAGATACTGCTACTACAATTATTAATCCTAATTGTCTTCCTGCCATACCAGTAAGTAAATTTACAATTAACCTAAAAGGATACATTATATCTAATTCTATTGTATATACAAATAATACAACTGCAATAATTGATAAATAAAAGATCATCTTTGATAATCTATCATAATTGATAATTGATCTATTCATTTCACCTTCTATATTATTAATATCTCGTTCTAATTTTATGTTATCTTTCAAAATAGTATTTTCTTGGGCTAAATAATTATTTAATTCTTGAATGTTTTGTTCTAAAGTACCTGGCATATATAATATAACCTGATTATTTTTTCATCATTTTTAGATATAAAAATCTTGTTAAATATAACGTACCTAAAGAAATTGATATTGTATAAAAAAGAAAATAATTATAAGTATTTTCAGTATCTTCCAAATATCTTTTTGATTTTTCAACGTTATCAACACTATTCTTGTAGTCTTTTTCTAATTGTTGGATTTCACTTTTAATTGTATCTATATCGCTCTGTGTAGTTGATAGTGTCATATATAATATATCAGGATTAATTATTTATGCAATAACGATAATATAAACCCTTAATTGATGTTTTACTTGGTCTTATAATTTTACATATTTGTCCTGGTTTTAGAAATATTGCTCCTGCAACTGGGTCAAATCTTGATATTTGAGGTACCTGTCTTTGTGGGTCATCAATATTATACTTTTTAAGAAAATCGTTCTTTTCTTCATCCGACAATACAATATGGGGAGGAACTAATTCATGTTCTAGTATGTTAAATTGAAGTCTTTTTAACGAATAAATAATTAAATGTATTCCTTCTTGTTCCCAAATCTTTTTTAATTCATTTGTAATTGTATCATTCGGTTTATCATGAGTAATAATAAATAAAATATCATTCTTTTTTAGTAATTGTTCTGTATATATTAAATCTTCTATCATAGTTGTAATATGAACAGGTTTGATTGTTTTATATGAAATTGCCAAATACTTAACATATATTTTTGGTTTGCTTATATCTTTATTGTCAATAAGCATGTCTAATTGTTTATTATTTATCATGCTATGTAATTCTCCAGTACTAAAACCATGATAATCCTCAACATTATATCCTTGTTTTGCAAGTAATTCTAGTATGGTAATTCTAGATTTATATACGATATTGTAAAATGAACTTGTGCTGGTTGAATTGTCTAAACTCATAATATTATATTATATTATAATGGGTTTAAATTATATTTATAATCAATTTTTATTTTAATTCGAAATTTAATATTTTTTTACCTCCTCCTGAATTTCCTGAATTATCATCATCACTATTTCCATCATCATCTACGTTTTCACCTGTAATTTCTTTAATTTCTTTTTCTAGTTCGTTGTTTTTCTTTTTTGTTTCTTTATTAACTACATTATCAGGTTGGAGTATACTTCCACCATCATATGTTATATTTGTTTCAGACACTTTTACCATGTTCTCTCCTATGTCACCAATATCCATCTTTATTTTCCCCCCTTGCTGTGAATGATTTTTTGCATAACGGTCAATATCATCCAATGTTGGACCATATTTTACTTCAGACTCGGGTATATCTTCAGGATTAATTAATTGTCCATCTGTTTTGTATCTTTCATATGCTGCTACATGTTCTCCATAATGTGAATCATGATATTTTTTAATATATTCGGTTTTAAATTTTTCAAATTCTTCATCTGTTATTTTTGGTGTAAAATCAACATCATCGCTACCAGGTGCATATGCTGGACTACCAGGTGCATATGCTGGACTACTAGGTGAAAATGCAGGACTAAGTGGTGCATATGGAGGAGTATCGGTAGAATATAATGTATCTTTTTTGTCTTCCTCTGGCTCATCAAATTCATGTAAGTCATAATCTTCAACATTTTCAAAATAAATATCATCTTCTTTTTCAACACGAATATTTTGCCTGCTTACTGCATTTTGTCTATCTATATACCCATATTGAATTAATAAATCTCTAATTTCTTTTAATTTAAAATTAGAATCTTCCATATCTCTTGCATTAATTTTAAAATTATTTGAATAACTCATATTTTCTATTTGATTTATATTATCTTCTGTTATTAACCGTGTTTGAATTCCCATTACTTGTAATTCTTGGATCAATAATTTTAAACAATATGGTATTTTAACTAAACTAAATGTTCTTCCGTATTTTGTAACGTTATTTAATTTAATTTCATCAAATTTACCACGTGAAAATTTTGCACCATCAGCAAACAAACTTAATAATATATCTTTGGATTGATTATATGCAGCAAGTGTTCCTGTTTTATTACAAACTGCAATTTTATAATCATCTCCTCTTGTCATCATAGATTCTTTTAAAAATTTAGATGCACCGTGTCCAATTACACCATCACGTTCCATTTCTCCTATTCTTAAACCACCATCATTTGCTCTACCAGATACAGGTTGTTTTGTTAATCCATCATTTCTACCTCTAGCTCTATAATTAATCTTATCCTTTACCATATGTTTTAATCTCATATAATATGTTGGTCCTATAAATATGCTTGTTTCTAATTGTTCTCCTGTATATCCGTTGTATAATATTTCATTACCTCTTGATTCATACCCAGCTTTTGATAATAATTTACCAAAAATATCCACATGATCTGCCCCTTGAAACGCAGTACAATCTCCAAAATTTCCATAATGACAACCTGCTTTACCTGTAATAGTTTCAACTAATTGCCCTATTGTCATACGAGATGGTAATGCGTGAGGATTAATAATTAAATCTGGTTTTATTCCGTCTTCAGTAAAAGGCATATCTTCTTCTGGTATAATTAGTCCAATTGTACCTTTTTGTCCAGATCTACTAGCCATTTTATCTCCCATAGCAGGTATTCTCTCATCACGAACTCTTACCTTAGCTAATCGGAAGCCTTCTTCATCATCACTTATAAATGTTTTATCTACAAATCCTAATTGACCTCTTTTTGTCTTAACAGAAGAGTCAAAATATGTATTTACATTTTCTGCATCAACAGTAACTTTTCCAATTATTATTGTTTTGTCATTAATTTTGGTATTTTCTTTTATTAAACCGCTGTCATTTAATTTTGTATAATCATAATCATATTTTTTTCTTTCAACATCCATTTTTTCTACATTTATAAATTTTGAATTTACATTATTACCTTTAACAAGTGATGATTCTTCTCTCGTTTCATACGTAGAATAGTATGTTGTTCTAAACAATCCTCTATGTACAGAACCTTCATTTATTAAAATAGCATCTTCTACATTATATCCTCCATAACATCCAATTGCAACAATAGTATTTGTGCCATAACAATTATCATCTCTATAATATTCCTGGTATTTTGTTTTTACAAGAGGACTTTGTCCATAATTTAAAACAATACCAGTTTTATCAACTCTATTTACAAAATTAGTACTATATACTGAAACGGCTTGTTTACTTTGGCCACAAGAAAATAGATTTCTGGGTAATGGATTTTTTTCAGGATATATTACTAGATTACCCATATAACCAAACATACATGATGGATGTATTTCTAAATGCGTACACCTTTTGTCTTTTTTCATTTTTTCGATATTTGTTGATATTAATAATGTGTTCATTTCTGCTGTATCAATATACTCAACAATTGATTTATGTTTATTTAATTCATCAATATCTGATGTATATAATTCTTTTAAATCATAAAATTTATTACTTATAGTATTTACTTTTACCTTTTTATCATTAAATCCTGTTAATATATTATCCCAATCTATTGCCTTTGTATTATTTATTTTTTTTCTAAACAACTCACAGTTTATACTTAAATTTTTCATTTCATCAACATAAAACATCGGTCTTGTAATTCTTCCACTATCAGTAAATAATTCAATTGAATTTTCTATATAATTTACTGCAATACTCGTATAAATTGGAATTATACATAGTCTTCGGGAAAATTTAATAAAATTAGAAGTACTAATTAATTCATTTGTTATAGCAACCCATGAACCATTTATAAATATTTTAGTTTTGTTTTTAACATCAGATGGTTTTGTTTCACTTAATAATTTAATATTTAAATTTTCTCTTAACCAATCCAGAATTTTTTTATAGGAATATCCATTTGTAATATAGCTAGTAATTGCAAGATGTTTATGTAATCCACAATTACCACCATCTGGAGTATCCACCGGGTCAATTAAACCATATTGAGAAGCGTGACATAAACGTGGTCCTACTACTTTTGCACTGGCATCTAATGGCAAATTAATCTTTCTAAGATGTGATATAAAAGAATGATATGAAAGCCTATTTAAATCTTGTATTACTCCTACACGAGATGTATTTGGTGTTGCACCCCATCTACCTTTATATGCCTTATTAATGCCATTATCTAGTATTTTATTTTTAAATATTTCATTATAACCCAACTTATATTTTTTCTTATCATCTTTTTCATCATCTTTTACAAATTCACTTGTAAATACTTGTGATACTAATTGATTTTCTGTTATAGTTAATACATTTGTTTCGGTATTAGTAAAATGATAATATAAATCATTTTCTATATTTACTTGAATATCTTTTTGTTGTAAATTATAGTATTCTTTAAATAAATCATAAATTAAGTTACCAGGTAATTCAACTCTTTTATATTTAAAACTATCTCTATCTGTTGGAGGTATCATTCCAAGACTTGTTTTAAGTAAATTAAAAACCATATTACCAATAGAAAATGCTTTGTTTGTAAAATTCATTTCACCTATCTGAGGTAATAAATAATCACATAAAATATGATATGTGTATGGAATATTTTTAAATTTTAAATATTGAGATATATATTTTAGAGCACTTTCTTGTGTAAATATTGTTCCAGCATCATATACAGATGGTCTAAAGTATTTTATAAAATCCTTATTATTATCAATATCAATTAAACAGTATTCAATAATTTCTTTATCAGATATTACTCCCAACGCACGCATTAATATAAATAAAGGTATTGAATGTCTAACATTCGGAATTTCTACTACTATATTACCAAATTCCATTTTATCTGTATCTCTTATTATATGAATTTTCATAGTTCTTACTGGTTTTGAAGCATCTTCAGAAACCATTCTTATTATAGATGAATATGAGTACTTATTATCATCCGCATTTTTTTTATTATAAACCATGTTATCTGAAAATTTTTCTTGTGGAACTATAATTTTCTCTTTTCCGTCAATTATAAAATATCCTCCATAATCATTTTTACATTCACCCATATTAAACTTCAATTCACGATTAACATGTTTTAATATACATTTATTAGAATGAAGCATTATTGGAAATCGTCCCATATAAATTTTTGGAATTGTTAACTCACCTTCTATTAACTCTGAACTTGTATTAATCATTTTATATTTAACCACTACGTCATAGTGAACAGTAAATGCATATGTCATATTACGAAGTCTTGCTTCATTTGGATACATATAATGACTATGTCTTTCATCATATATTACGGGTTTTCCAAAATATACTTGTTTACCATTTAAACCACCAATATATAATTCTATCTTAAATTTAAAATCATCTAACCGTTCATCAAAATTCTTACTTATTTGTATTGGATTTTTTTCCGATATTATTTCAAATATTTCCTTATTAAAAAAACTATCATATGAATTTATATGATGTTGTGTTAAATAATATGGATTATTCAGAAAATACGATTCTAACGTTTTCCATCCTAATTTATCAAAATTCATGTATATAATATATAGAGCATTTTTTTAATTACTCTTTAAAATGTAATAAATAATTATATAATAACAATTTATTAATTTACATGATAAACATTCCACCGATTAAAATAAATAATAATACAAAAGGAAACAAAACTAGAAACCAAGATACTTTGGTATATCCTGATTTACATATTAAATCAAGCACCCATGTCCAGAATAATATATAAACTGACTTGAGTACAAATATAAATATGGTACTTGATACATTACATTCATATTCTCCTACACAATATGTATCTGTATTACCGTAATTTTGAAACATCATCATTACTAATGCAATAAATGACATTACAAAATATAATGCAGCGGGCGAGCATAAATCTTTAATTGACTTTGGAATAGGGGTAGTCATTATGTATTAATTAAATATTTTTTTTTAGGCAGATGAATTAGGATTTTGATCACGTGTTGGATTAGGATTTTTAGGTTGGGGATAACCACCTAATGTAGCACTTTGTTTCTCTCCTAAATAATATGTATTATCTATCATATTTCTAATTTCTCTAAAAAATCCACCCTTTTGTTTTTTACTTTTACGCATACGTTTCTTTAATTTTCGTCTTCTGCTTTTTCCTCCCTTAAAAAAAGGTGGAAATTTACCACCCATATTACACCCACACTTTCTTCTAGATTTATTTAAATTACCACCTCTCATACTCTTTCTTCTTCTAGTTTTTGTTCTTGTTTTTTTTAAACTTCTTCTAGTTTTCACCATATATATATTATGCTAATATTTTATTCAATATCAACATGTGTTAAAAAGTGTCTTCTACAACACATCTTATTCAAATTTAAATTATCTAATACAATCCCTTCAGGATTTTTTTGAGTATGTTCCTTTGTTAAATATACTTCATTATTTGCATCAATACCCTTTTCTATTTTCATTTGTGAAACTTGTCTCTTATAGTATTCATACTTATCAGCAATTACTTCGCCACATGTAAAACATTTTACAGGAATAATCATTTTGTTATATATTATATTATAATTAAAACTTTAATCAATTTTAATTGTAATTAATAATTATTTAAATAATTATGCAACATTACGTCATCTGAATTATTATTTACATAACCAGATAATATTGCTGATTCATACATAGTTTTTAATACATCATTCGGTGTAGTAGACCCAATTCTTATTAAATTATGTTCTCTTAAATATTTTTTTATTTTTGAAATTTCTTCATTCTCAATTTTCTTTTTTTCATCCATAACTTTCTTTTTTGTATGTGTACTTTTAATTAAAACAGAAATAGAATTATTCTTTTTTGATTTACCTAACTTATATTTTCTTTTTAATGTTTTTTTAGTTATAAACCCACCTCTTTTGTCACGTAATTTATCCAATTTGGTTTCCCTTACTGTTGGAATACTATTATTTATATTTATCATCGGTTTCGTAAAATTACTTTCACTTGGTTCCGACTTTTCCTCCTGTATTTCCTTTATTTCACTTTCAAAATCATCATCATCATCCTCATCATCTGTACTAAAGTTTAACTTTTTCTGAGTATGTGTTTTCCATTGTCTAAATGTTGGTTGAGAACCATTTTTTAAACATCCATATGGTGGTGCTGGTGGAAGAATTGTAGATACTTTATTAAAATTATTATTATCAATACTAATATTATTACTAAAATCATCTGGTAATTTTAAATTCACTTCTATATTTTCATGATCAAATTCATTATTTCCCCCCCTTCTTTTACCTTTAAGTGTTCTATTTCTTCGTTTTCGTTTAGATTTTGTTCCACTCTTCTTTTCTTTTTCTACTAAATCCGATAAATAATTCATCGATTCTTTGAAATTAGAAGAAAATTTCTCTATATTATCAGGCTTTTCTTGAGTTTGTGGTTGTATTTTATCTAATGGTTGTTCTATTTCATTAGTTTCTCTATGTTCTTTAATTTTATTCAGTAAATTTTTTCTTAATTGAGTGGGATTTACAAAATTAAATCTTTTATCTTTTTTCTTTAAAGTTTTTGCTTTATCTTTTTTTTTACCTTTACCTGACATACTAAATAATTCGGGATTAATTGATATTGTTTTTCGAGAACTCATAAAATATATATTTAATTTATTATATTTTAATGTATAAAACTAATTAATTGTTAAAAACTAATTAATTGTTAAAAACATATAAAAATTGATTTATAATTTAAAGTATTCATGTATCATAAAAATATGGATTGTATAATGACGAATCGTACAGATATTAATCAAGAAACCACATATGGAAGTGAAACTCCGTGGGATTTTATTGAAAATTATTTCGGTGGGAAATATCTAGAATTACTTGTTAGACATCAATTAGAATCTTATAATACATTTGTCGAATATGAAATACAAAAAACAATAGAAATGTTTAATCCAGTTTGTATTAAATCAGAGAATGATTATGATGAGAAAACAAAACAATATGCATTAGAAATTTCAATAAATTTTGAAAATTTCCAATTGTATCGTCCTCAAATTCACGAAAATAATGGTGCTACTAAATTAATGTTTCCACAAGAAGCAAGACTTCGTAATTTTACATATGCATCTCCTATGACTGTGGATATTAATATTAAATATATTACAAGAACTGGTCCAAATTTAGAAAATGTTGAAACTAGTAGCAAAGTTATTTCACAAATACATATTGGAAAATTACCAATTATGTTAAGATCTTCTATTTGTGTTTTGAACCAATATAAGCATATGAATTCAGGCATAACAGGTGAATGCAAATATGATGCTGGAGGATATTTTATTATTAATGGTTCTGAAAAAACTGTATTAGGACAAGAAAGAGCTGCTGAAAATAAAGTATATTGTTTCAACGTATCCAAAAATAATACAAAATGGTCATATATGGCTGAAATAAAATCTGTCCCAGATTTTAAATGTATATCACCTAAGCAAATTAACGTAATGATTTCTAGTAAAAATAATGGTTTTGGTAATAGTATTTATATTCAAATTCCACGAATTAAAAACCCTATCCCTATAGTTGTTTTGTTCAGAGCACTCAATATTAATAGTGATAAGGATATATGTAATAAAATAATTTTAGATATTAATAACCCTAATTATAAAGATATATTGGTATTCCTGCAAGCATCTATTGTTGATGCTGAAACTAATAATGTCACAGATTATGATGCAGCGATTGATTATATTACAACGAATGTTATGTTTACTCCTATAAATATGACAAAAGAGCAAGGTTATAATAAAAAGCGTGATTTTGCGATTGATGTTTTAAAAAATGATTTATTTCCACACTGTAGAACTGATATACAAAAAATTTATTTCTTAGGATATATGGTTAATAAAGTTATTAGAGCCCGCCTTAATATGATTGAACAAGATGACCGTGATTCATATCTAAATAAACGTATCGACCTTACTGGTACTTTGTTAAATAATCTGTTTAGAAATTATTTCAATAAAGTTGTAAAGGATTTACAAAAACAGACAATCAAAGAAATAAATAATGGTTCATGGAGATCAACAAATGATTATATGAATATTATTAACAAAACAAATATATATAAAATTATTAAATCAACTACAATTGAAAATGGCATTAAACGTGCATTATCAACAGGTGATTTTGGTATTAAACATTCTACTAATAATAGTAAAGTAGGAGTAGCACAAGTATTGAACCGATTAACTTATGCGTCAAGTTTAAGTCATTCACGAAGAATTAGTACTCCAATTGATAAAAGTGGTAAATTAGTTCCTCCTAGACTACTACATAACACATCATGGGGATTTCTTTGTCCAGTAGAAACTCCAGAAGGTCAATCTGTAGGTGTTGTAAAAAATTTAAGTTATATGACACATATAACAATATCATCCGAAAGTGAAACTATTTATGACGTATTACAAGATGATATTATGAAGGTTGATAATGATATTACTTCTAAAGACCTAGATAATAAAGTAAAAATATTTGTAAATGGTTGTTGGATAGGAATTACGGATAACCCTAAAGAATTATATGATAATTTGAAAATTAAAAAATATAAGGGAATTATTAATATATATACTTCTATTGTATTTAACTACAAAGCAATGGAAATTAGAATATGTAATGATGCAGGAAGATTGACAAGACCACTTCTTAAGGTTAGAAATAATAAATTAATATTAAAGAATGATGTTATTGAAAAGGTAAAAAATAAAAATATTAAATGGAACGAATTGCTAACGGATATTGTTCTGGATGAATCAATAATTGAATATGTTGACCCAGATGAACAAAATTCATCTATGGTTGCGATGTACCCGAAAGATTTATCTCATAATGACCCTAATTTAGTTAAGCGTTATACTCACAGCGAAATTCATCCTAGTACTATGTTTGGTATTCTTGCATCTTGTATTCCATTTCCTGATCATAATCAATCTCCTAGAAATTGTTATCAATGTGCACAATGTAAGCAAGCTATGGGAGTTTATGCTACTAATTTTGATATAAGAATGGATAAAACTGCATATATTTTAAATTATCCTATGAGACCACTAGTAGATACTCGATTAATGAACATAATTAAAGTTAATAATATTCCTTCTGGGTGTCAAGTTATTGTTGCAATTATGACACATACTGGATATAATCAAGAAGATAGTATTCTATTTAATAAAGGAGCTGTTGATCGAGGACTATTCCAAGCAACTATTTATCATACAGAAAAAGATGAAGATAAAAAAGTACATGGAGATGAAGAAATTCGATGTAAGCCTGATAAATCTAAGACTAAGGGTATGAAATTTGGAAATTACAATAAAATTAATAATCAAGGCGTTATTCCTGAAAATACCTTGGTTGAAAATAGAGATATTATTATTGCAAAAGTTGTTACTATTAAAGAAAACAAAAATGACCATACTAAATTAATCAAATATGAAGATTGCAGTAAAAGTTTTAGAACTAATGAAGAATCATATATTGATAAAAATTATATTGATAGAAATGGAGATGGCTATAATTTTGCAAAAGTGAGAACAAGAGCTGTAAGAAAACCAGTTATGGGTGATAAATTTTCTAGTCGTCATGGACAAAAAGGAACCGTTGGCTTAATTATACCCGAAGAAGATATGCCATTTACTGAATCAGGTGTCAAACCAGATATTATTATTAATCCACATGCAATTCCATCTAGAATGACAATTGGCCATTTAAAAGAAACATTATTGGGTAAAGTATTACTTGAACTAGGATTATTTGGTGATGGAACCAGTTTTGGAGATACGGATATTGACTTCATTTCAAAAGAGCTTCAGAAAACAGGGTTTGAAGCACACGGAAATGAAATTTTATATGATGGAAATACTGGAAAACAACTAGAAACTAGTATATTTATTGGACCTGTATTTTATCAGAGACTAAAACATATGGTGGCTGATAAGCAACATAGTAGATCTATTGGACCTATGGTTAATTTAACACGACAACCTGCCGAAGGTAGATCTAGAGATGGTGGATTGCGTTTTGGAGAAATGGAAAGAGATTGTATGGTTAGTCATGGTGCAGCAAGATTTACAAGAGGAAGATTATACGACGCATCTGATAAATTTCAGATACACGTATGTAAGAAATGTGGCATGACGTCATCTGTTAATAATAAACTTCATGTTCATTTGTGTAAAATGTGCGATAATAGAACCGATTTTGCATATGTTCAACTACCTTACAGCTGTAAATTGTTATTCCAAGAATTATTGGCGATGAATGTTGCTCCAAGAATGATAGTTAATTAATTAATTAATTAATAATTATAATATTTATTATGTAATTATAATTATTTTTATTTAGATACTAATATTATATGAATTTGCCTCCTGGAAAATATTATTGGGACAAAGAAAATAGTATTAATGAAAAAGATATTACTATTCATAATATAAAACATTTACAATGTGGAACAGGTACATATTGGATAAGGTATAGATTAGGCGATACTATTGGTGGTAAGTATAATAAACCATTTAAAACTATTGAACAATATTGGCCTGGTTCAATTAAAGATAAATATATGAAATTAACAAATAATAAGGCTAATAATTATGATGTATTATTTAATATTATTAAAGAATATCCTTTTTTCAAATTTGATACAACTAATTTACTTATAATTGGAATTCGTATTGGAGATGTACTTGGTAAAGTAACATTAGATACATATGTAAAACCAGTTACTTTTTATAAAGATTTAGATTTAACAGGACATTTAAATAAAACTGTTATTATATGCTGCGGTAGTCATTATAATAGCAATACTCCAAAAACAACAGGTTATGTTAATGATTTATATAAAATTATGAAAGAAAAAGGGTTTGAAAATGTTTTTATTAGAGGCGGAAATAGTCCAGACGATGATTTAACTTTAATGTGTGGTGCTGATAATTTAATAACTGGTTTAGGTGGATATCATAAAATGATTAGAACTATTGTTATGAACCATACCAAAAATAATGTTATTGGATAATTATTTTAATTAATCTTCTTCCGATTCTTCTGCTTCTTCCTTCCTTCTTTCTTCATCTTGTTCTCGGTAAAATGATGGGTCGCCCATTCGTTCAGGAGGTGTTTCTGGTACCACACTAGGTGAATTAGAATTTCTAGTAACTAATGGAGATGCGGGAGCAATTGGTTCTATATAGCTCCCATCTGGGTTAAGACCAATACTATCTATTCCTCTTCTGGGGGATTGAAGAAATGATGGATTAGGATCATTTTCAAAACTATCTGATCTTTCACGAAGTGTTCCACGGCGTAAAGACCTTAATGTATTCTGTGCTCTATTTATTTCATTTAATCTTCTTCTTGCTGAGGGCTGAGGTAGTGGATCACCATTATCATTTACTATACGAAGTCTTCTACTAGGTTGATTTAAATTAACTAATTCAGCTATTTCCTCTTCATCACTAACATCACTAACGCCAGTAGAACTACCAGGAGGATCATAAGGAGGACTAACAGGTGAATAAGGAGGACCGTGTATACTGCCATCTTCTTCAGAATCACTATCATCCCTCAAAGAAGCAAGAGCTTGTGCAGAAGGGGAAAGGAATGGTGCATTAGAAGAAGACGCCTCAGGAAATAATCCAGGAAATGGATTAGGTAAACCTCTTTCTAATTGACGTGATAATTGTGCACTTCTTGGAACACGTAATGGTGAATTAGTTGGAGACTCATCTATTATTTCTTGAGAAATATTTTGTGGAGGATGTGGAGCAAAATTACGAACTGCATCCATAATATCTTCATCTTCATTTTCAAGAAAACTATTTTCCATACTATTTGTTAATGACATACTTTGCTCTAAACTTAATGGTGAGTCACCTGTATCCATATCTCCAATAATACGTCCGACAGGTAATAACATATTAAAATCTTCGGTATCAAATACTTCAAAATCAAGAAAATCTTCTGGATTTATATTATCATTCGATAAACCATCCACATTTTTACAGGCTTCTATTGCTTGTGCTCTAGTAACTAATTGCATTCTAAAATCACCCTTTTCTTCTACTGACATCTCATCGCCTTCTTTTATATTTGTTCTTTTTAATACCTTAGGTTCATCTAATGATATTTGGTCTATTGTTATTAAACTTCCATCTTCTTGTTTTTCTAAACGTTTTTCACCTATTAATATACTGCGATTAGTATCTGAACCTATTTTAAAATTAATATGATATATCCATTGACCTTTATTTGGATGAAACTCATCGCCTCTTTTATCATCTGATAAAGTATAACCAGTTAAATTACTAAATACACTAAGAATTTTACCACAAATAGTTTGTTCTATACCTTCTCCATTTTCTAAAATGAATATTACATATTTATGAGTGTATTGATTTTCCCAAAATATACTAAAACTTTTAGGAATGTGATCTAAATAAATTGTAGCATTCATATCTGTATCAGCTTCTTTGTCCTGTTTAAACTGAAAATCAATACCTATGGTTCCTTCCGTATTATTGTCTGAAAAAATATAAGCAATATCATCAAACTGCATGACTGTCCACCAGCTAGGATTTGTATTTACTTCTGTATCTATATGTTTACCTTCTATAAGTTGCTCAATATTATGTTTAAAAATTTTTGTTTCTCTTTCAACATCGCCTCTCTCTTGCACAGTCAGTTTCAATAATTCTTCAGATGGTATACTGTTCCATGCAGCTATGTCTTTTAAACTTATTTCTTCCATATATGATTGATGTTCATCACCGTCATCTTTACGTTCAAATTCATATTTTTGTAAAATATAGTCTTCTAATTTATTTATATCCTCACGGCCTCTATTTCCTTTCCCAGATACAGTATCAAATATTTCATCTCCATTTCTATTAAATATTGCTTCATAAGATAATGAGTTATAAGGTATTAATTCATATATAATTGTTTCTGGTGCCTGTCCATGTGTACCACTTATAGTAGAAGTATTAGAATAAAGACCACCTGATCTAGTTATATCAACAGCATCTTTAATATGTGGTTGCATTCGTGGTCTTAAAATATATATTTTACTTTTGTCTATATGGTATAATTGCAAAGCACTTTCTGCATCTATTAATTTTTTTCCACTGCTTAATTGAAGTTGAAAAAATCTACGATTTCCATGAGTTCCTCCATTTCCTACATTTAAGTTTGCCATATGTAAATATGGTCCTCCTAATATATCTGAACCATCATTTATTCCTACATGTTTTTGTACTCTTTGTGGTTTAAATGAACTATCTGTTAAACGTGTATGATATATTTGAGTAAATTCAGAAGAATCATCGTTTATAACCCAATTAGTAAATATTGCATTTGGATCTTTAAGATAATATTTTAATGTATCTAAAGACATAGCATGAAAAAACATTTTATTTGTCAAATTTCCATTTATATCTCGTATAACTGATATATCTGCGAAAATAATATGAGGAATATTTGACCTTAAATTACTTAAGTACATATCATCCATGATATTTTCTTCATCATAATAATCAATAGGACTACTTCCTTCATACACATTATCGTATAATGGTATTATTTTTTCTAATATTTCTTTACGTTCTTCTTTATTCATTTCCATGTATATATTAATTTAGGATTTTATTATTATTTTTAGTTTATAAAATATTATATTATATATATAATGCCTAAACCAATAGCGCTAGTCAATAATACAAATGCAACTTCTAGAAATAGAAAGGTTGTCACTATGGTATGGAATACAGACAAAGTTGATAATAAGCATAAAACCACATTTAGACATGCGATGAACGCTGGTGATCCATTAACACGTGTTAATTATTCATGTGGAGGACCAAACCCTTTATCAAATTTACCTTCAGTTAAACAAAATGTATCATTATTTAGAGGAGGTATTAAATCTTTTTGTGATGCAAGCAACGTTCCTGCATCATCATGTAACGTAAAATATGTATATGATTCTTCTAATTTTACACGTTTTAGAAAGGAAGGAGCAGTTAACAAAAGTTATAACGATACTTCGTTTGGTGGTGCAAATAATGGGTCATATAGTTTTATTAAACACGCACGTATGTAAATTTTAGTTTTTTATATAAATATATTATATAATGAACAAGTATCTTGTTGAGTTTTTAGGAACTTTATTCTTCATTTACGTTATTTTGGCTAGTGGAAGTCCTTTAGCAATTGCTGCTGCATTTTTACTTACTATTATGGTTATTGGTCCCATTAGTGGAGGACACATCAACCCTGCTGTAACAGTTGCAATGGTACAAGCAGGCAAACTTCCTCAAGGAGAAATGTTACCTTATGTTGCATCACAACTTGCAGGTGGATTAGCTGCTTTACAAATTGTCCAACGTATTTAAATTAAAATTAATTAAATAATAAATTTAATATTTAATTAATCATCTTTCATCGATTCTTCAAGTGGAAAAAAAATATTTGTTTCTTCTATATAATAAATAATTGCTGCCCATAAAAAAGTACATGCATTTTCAAATTTTTGTATTGTCATATATAATTTATCTTCATATTTTTTTTAAGCTTTTTTACCAATATTATATACTAAATATAAACCTAATACAGATACAGCTGCAATATAAAATTGTAAAAATATATCATCATCATTATTCATATTAGTAAATGTTTCTCTACACCGCTCTCCTGTTTCTGGATTTCGTTTTCCTGGAAATAAACATGCATCCATCGACCTAACATCAATTGTTGCTACATGTTTTGTTTCGTTTCTAATTATATCCTTATTATCTCTTGTTGGCATAGTAATTGGAATGCACTCTGGTTTGCCACTTGTTTTTAATGCTCTCCAAAATCTAGCGGGATTAACAGCTTCTAAATTTTGCATAGCACCTGGTATTTGACCTTTAAATGTACTAAAATTTACTCCCATACCTGAAGATACAAATGGAATTGAACCTCTAGGTACATGACTTATATATGTATATCTATCAACTTGTGTTGGTTTTCCATCCTCATCATATGCACCTCTCTTTAAGCAGTTTGTATTTGTAGATAAAAAAAATTTATTTCCTAGTGGTTTTCCTGGTATAGATGCTGTTCCACCACCAGATACCATTAATTTAACATATTCTATTAAACCTCCTATGTCTCTTGCTGTTACACTTAAAGAACCACGATCAGACATACCCATTTCCTTTGGAGTTTTTATTTTTTTCCAATATTCATATGTTGGGCCCAATAATTTTTCTTCGGTTTTTTTAAATTCGGCTTCTATTTCTTCCATATTTTTTTCTTTTTCTGATTTAGTCATATAATATACTAATATATATTATATGATTATATTATCCTATTCATTTTTATAACTTTGGTATTCTTTTCTCATTTCCTTGAAATTTCTTTGCATATCAGTCATTTCACTCTCAATACTACTAACTTTACTATTAACATAATCAACAGTAGGTGCACCATTTATAGTTTGTTTCATATCAGCTAAATTTATTTTATTACTTTCTACTTTAGTTTTTAATATATCAATACTATCTTTGATCTCATCTTGTCCATCATTTTGTGCGCTAATATTTTCTAATTGTGATTCCACAGTTACAAATCTTTGCTCATTATCACTTCCAAATTTCGCTATCGTTTTTTCTATTTTATTAAGTCTATCGTCATTTTGCTGTGAAATAATTTTAGCCTTTGTTGTATCTTCAACTATTGATTTATCTACCGATTTATCTGGAGCAGCAGGGGGGGGAGTGGGTTTCTCAGCAGCAGGGGGGGGAGTGGTTTTCTCATCGCGGGAGAAAGGTCCACCCTTCTTGTTCATTAATCCTTCTATTGCTTTTTCAAAACCGAGAAATCTATATATTTCCCGAAAAACAGGATATAATATAATAAAGGCAAATAATGGAACTAATACTTCGATAATATTCATATATAATATTTGAATATTTTCTTTTCTATAAATATATATAATGTCAAGAATTACAGTATTTCAAGGATTTTTTAACCAACCTCAAATTAAGTGGAAAACAGATACTCCTCTAAATAAAACTGGTTTTGTTAATTCTAATGCCCCATCTAATGTCAGACCTCTATATGACTCTGAAGATCGAAGTGCCGCTCCTCATAAACCTCGCCCTCTCCGTATTTATAGAAGAGGAAGAAGTGTTAGACAAGTTGCTTCTTCTAAAGCAACTATGAGAGAAAGTTTAGAGAACCCAGGAACATATATTACAAATAACACTAAAACTGCAGCTGAATTATGTGCAGACTATAACGGTAGTAATTTAGTAAATGAATATGGAAGTAAAATTAACACATCTAATAACCCCGAAAGTAGTAACGAATGTTGTAGCCAGGCAAACTTCGCAAGAAAAAAACTAAGAAACCCTAAATTTAATTTACAAAAATCATATCATACTAGACATGAAGAATTGAGAAAAGCAAGAGGAGCAGTAAATAAAACCAACTTATATTATTCCAATTGTTCTGATGATAAATGCTTAGATGTTGATACTCCTACTAACGCTAAATATCACGTTAACGGTGCTGTAACATCTAGTGCTCGTTTAGATAGATTAAAATTAGAAGCTGTTGAAAAAACACAAACACGTTATGTTGGTGATTATAAAGAACCATATAACCAAAAAACAAAGACAGAAAGTTTTAATTGTACCTCAACCAAAATGTGTACTAGAAATACACGATTTAGAAAAATATAATTTATATTATTAAATTAATTTCATTTAATAATATATATGAGAACACGTAAAAATAGATCAATTAAAAGACGAAAAACAAAAACTAAATTGCCAAAATTAAGAAAAATAGATAAGTCTATGAAAAAATTTCATTATAAGATAAAAGACCCATTTAGTAAAAGAAAATTGGCTATTCATGATGGGGTTAAAATGGAGGCAAAGAAAAAGAACGGTTCATTAAAAAAGGCCGCGGTAGCAAAAAAAGGTAGGTTTAATATACTTAGAATTTACAGAAGATATAAGAAAGTAGATGAATGCAAGACAATTACAAAAGATATGAAATATATGGATAAAAAATATGGATTAAACAGTACAAAAGATATTTGTGGAAAAAAATAAATATTACACCTTTGTACATTTAAAACGCCGATTTTAAGGGGGTAATTTTTTAGTTTCCTGATTAAATACACCCAAATGCTGTTTACATAAACCCCAAATACTTACTTTATCCAATCGTGTACGTTGTTTAAATACTTGTGTAGTCATTAAATAATCTGCTACGGACTTGTAAAATAACCAATACATGGGCTCTGTTGCGTTGGTACCTACGTGTACGTAAAAGACATTTCCTGGAAAGGTTGGAGAACCCCTATCAGTCGATGTGGTTTCTTGTCCATTAAAATATTCAATCATATTTCCAATTTCAAGTACATTATGCCCATCCCATGTACCGGCGTTCAAGTTATTAATAACGCCACGATATTTGTTTATGCGAATACCTTCAACATAGCCTTCAATATAATATGTATGATTAGTTTCCAAGTCATATGGTGAAATTGAGTTCATTTTTAATAATATAACTATTAAATTCTAAATCATTTTTTAATATAGTCAATAGTAAAAAACATTTAGAAAAACGGTGTTTTACACCTTTGAAGATTTAAAACACCGTTGTGATTATATCACTATTATTTACGGCTCGTGCTTCCTTCATATTTACATAACGTATATAGAATATACTTTGATTAGACCAACAATTAGTAATATAGTCGGGTATCATATGATATTCATAATATAAACACATACACGGCTGTTTATTGAAACAAAACATAAAGCCGAACCCTCTATTCTTGGTATATATATCAGTATCTTTCATAATCTGTATTTTCCGTTCGATAATCGGTTGAATTACGTTATATCTTTGGTCGTGTTTATGGATTACATTTACATATTTATGATAATCAATACTATTCTTTATTTTATATTTATATTTGATACGTCCATCATACTCAAATATTATATTTTTTAATTCATATGGAAGTTTAGTCATATTATGTAGATTATTTATTATATTTTCATTTTTCATTACGATACTATACATAATAAAAACTATTTATATAATTTTTATTATACTTGTTTCAAAAACAGCGTTTTAAATCTTCAAGGGTGTAAATGTGAAAAGGTGTAAAAATACACACGAGGGGAATCGAACCCCTAGACCAACCTTGGAAGGGTTGAATGTTACCATTACATCACGTATGTTGGTCCTCTCTGTCGGATTCGAACCAACGACCTATCGATAAACTACAAAAAACCACTACAGTCGATTGCTCTTCCAACTGAGCTAAGAGAGGATAATATTAATTATAAAATACTTTTATATTGTTTTTATAATTATTCAATATGTTCAATTCCATTTGTAATACACCAATTTATACATTTTTGTTTATTTTTTTCATTTATTTCAGATAATTTTTGATTACAAGGATTTTTTTCATTTAATTTACAAATATTATGTAAATAACAATTATTATCAAGTAAAGATTGTGCTGTAATAGAATTACATTCATCTATTTTGGATATGAAAGTAGTTGGTATATTTAATTTTAAAAAACTTAATAATGTCAAATCTTTTTTGTTTTTAATATAAAAACTATAGAAACTATCACAAATATATTTAATAAAATCCTTATTTGTAGTATTTAATAAATTTTTACAACACACATATTTATCATTATTAAAATAATTATTCATATTTGGTTTTATAATTATTGTCCTTTCAAAATAATTACTAATAAAATATAGTAATTCTATATTTTGAGTTTCATATAAATTTGGTATTTTAAAAATAAAATTAGCATCATTTTTCAACATATATATACTTAGTAATACTTTTAATATATAGATATTATTTTGTTTAATATCAAAAGTATCACATTCCATTATGGTTATAAAATCAAATGTATTTTTATAGTTTTTTTTCATATGATTAAATACATCTTTATTTAATATATCATTATTTATTTTTTTATCAACTATTTTTTGTGGATTAATCTTATTATTATTATTTGTTAAGTAATACTTATCATTATCATTATATCGAATATTGATTAATGAATCTATTATATCTAGATCATTTTTACAAAAATGGATTGATGTAATTTCACTTTCAAAACTTATTTTTGTTAAATTAAATATTTCCGTAAATAATAAATAATTAATAGATAGTGATTTATCTTTAATAATTATATTTATTAATGAATAGGGTGATAATAATTTTTTTATTACTGTATGTCCATTATATTTTTTTATTTCGTCCTTTATACAAATTAAACTATCTAAATATTTTTCACTTTTTTTTTCTATACCGTATTTGATTTGTATATTCTCAATATTAATTGGTGGATAAATTTTGGGTAAATAAAAATAGCTCATAATAAATATAATGGAATAAAATTAATAATTTTTACTGTAAAAGTTCTATTATTTTTTCATCCCCATCAAATAATTTTAAAGCCTCTAATTCATTCTTACTACAGAATTTTATAGATTTATGTACATTCATTTGTAAATCGCAAATATCTAATATTTCTCCTTCAAAGAATATACATTCTACTCCCTGTAAATGATTTGTAAAAATTTGTTTATCAATATGTATTTTCAAATTTAATTCTTCTATCCATTCTCTTTTTAAACATTCTTCTAATGTTTCTCCTTCTTCTAATTTACCTCCAGGAAATTCCCAATATCCACTATTTTGAAAATTATCATCTCTTAATCCCATTAGTATCTTATTGTTATAGTACATTACACCACAAGCAACTATCATTTTAAATAATGAATAAAAATAATTATATAATCAATTTTATTAATTATGTATTTGTAATTTGTTTAAGTTTAAGTTTATAAGGAAGTTTCTTTATTTTTCTCATTTTATCTTGATCTTCTAAAAATTCTGCTAATTTTTCTTCTTCATCTGTTTTACTTATATATCTATCATCAATTATTACATTTTCTGCATTTACCTCCCTTATCTTTTTAAATATAAAATATCTGTTTAAAAACGATATCTTTTTTTCATAATCTTTCATTTGTGTTGCATTTTTTAAGTTTTTTTCCTCTACAAAACCATCACGTAAATCATCTGTCATATTTGTAAATAATGATTCAAAACTATTTGTACCTCCTGGAACATTCATATCTTTACATTCATTATCATTTAATAACCTAAAACCAAAATTTTCCATTACACGTATTAAATAATTACTATTTACCAGAAATTCTTTTGCTGGTTTATTAATTGAATCTTGATAAACAGATATTTTATAACCAACACTAGATGAATCATCTTTAAATTCTAAAAAGTCATAGCGTTTTTCTACTTCCCATACCTTTTTTCCATTCTTATTTATTGTAATACTTTCACCTTTCTGATGACTTTCAAGCATTCTAAATATTTTACCTCCATCATAACAGGTTGCTATAAAATAACCATTTACCTTTGTACATTCTGAAACATTTCTTAAAAATTGTTGTAATATTGTAATGTTTTCAAAGAAGTAATGTAATGCAAATTGACACGATGTTATATTAAAACCATTTTTTCCTTTACCGTAATGTTTAAATACCCCCTTTCCTATTATAGTTTCGTCTTTGGGGCCATCACCAAAAACAGCTCGTGTAATTGTTTTATATTTATCACTATTAATAGCACTAGTATCTCTAATATTCATCGAACTGTTTCCATGAACAAATAAACAATAAGGTACTCTTTTACGATTTTTTTTTTGATTCAAATATCTCGCACACGCACCATCTAATTTATTCTCAATATTATCTTTTGAATAGTCAATACCAAATACAAAATCTAATTTACTTTGTATCCATTTTGGTAAATCTCCTCCTTTACCTACAGCAACATCAATTAGTATATCATCTGATTTAGTTACACTACCTATAATTTTGGATTTTACATATAAATTATGAAAATTTTTCAATCTTTGTATTTGATTTGTAGAATCACTTTTTTTATAATAAACATCGTCATCTGACATTTCTTCGGGAATGCCTTCGCCTGTCATTAACATTTTTTCTGTTATAGGATTATGGATTGAAAACCAATTACTATTTGCGGTGTCATAGTTATTTCCATAATTCTTTGGTCCTATTCTACTTCTATATTGAAATGTTTTATCATTTCTTACTCTAAGAGGTATCCATTTCCATCTATTATCATTTTTCATTTCATATCTAAATTCAACAATTGTATTATCTTCAATTAAATCTTTTTCTTCTGTATACATTTGTAGATCACCATTAGTATCCTTGTTTAACATTATATTACATATAAATGCATTATCATCATACGGATTTGTTGGGTAAAATGGCATCGCCTTATAATTATCTGAACCTGTATCTTTTTTACCAACATCATCATCAATTATATTTGCACAGGGGTTCATATATCCATGTTTTTTTTCATCAAATCCACACATTAATATTAATGTTTTATATGAATTAATGTCCGTTTGACCAGATGTATCTACTCCATCACTATAAATATATTGAATATCATCTTTGTTACCTGTTTTCTTAGTTTTAATTAAGAAATCAATAGTATTATATTTTGATGGTTTCCACTTAAAACTGTGAGCCCATGTCACCTTATAATCACTATCGGGTAAAGATAATTCTGATGGTGTAAATATTAAACCATCTGTTTCATATTCATAACTTGGGTCTGATATTCTCTTAAGTAAATTTTCACAACAATTAAATATAGATTTACTATTATTTGTAATTTCAAAATGTTTTACTTCAACACGCATAGGTATTAATTCATTTCCGGTTATTGATTTTATTTTTAATGATAATATAAATTGTCTTAAATATGTTAAACGTCCCTTCTTTGATTTATCATCTTCCTCAATATCTACTAATGGTGACTTACGTTTATCTTCACCCTTTAAATAATATAAATCAAAACAAGCAAATAGATTTATACTTTCATTATACTTATTATGTTCTATATATTCTCCATCAACAATCGTATTATATAATGCTTTCTGATCCGTAAAGCAGCCTGTAAACTTTACTCTCATATTTGAATCAATAAAATATATTTTTCCTTTATCATTAATATATAATAATGATCTTTCCCCATCTGCTTTATCGGTTACAGTATAATTATTGCGTATATTAGGTGAAATCATATCATCAGCATCCTTTTCTAAATTAACATATTGTAATGTAGAAGATGAATAACCAATAAAATTTTTTGATGTTATCCTGTCAGGTATTTCTTTTTTCTTTCCGTGTATTAATTTCATATATGAATTATTAACATCATTCATTTCAGATTTTGAAATTGGATAATTTGTACCCTGCAACGCAGATAATATATATTTTATACATGTTTTCATTTTCGGAATTAATTTTTCTATATTATCATATTCTTTACCTGCACCAACCCTTGAGTTATCTATTTCAATTTCTATCTCATAATTTTCGGCATTTGAGAAAACATTAGATTGTGCAATAGAATAATGTGGTATTGGTCTGAATGGTCTTTTATAACTTCTTTCTCCAGATTTTACAATTGATATTTCAACAAATAATGGGAAATCTTCATGTGATAATCGAACCCTATTAATATATCTAAATGTCTTTTTTGATTGTGACCAATTATCTATTATTTTATTTACTAAATTTGTATTAACTGATGTTTCAAGTTGATATGATAATTTAAAATTATAATCTTTTATTACTACAGGGAATATTTTGCCATCTTCATCTTTTGGTTGTGTTTTTTGAACAAAATTTATATTTTCAATATTTCCTCCGTATTTCTCCATTAGTTTTTCAATATTTTCATACTTGCAATAATCCTGTATTACATTGAAATTATTTAATTCTGCTCTTATATTTGACATTATTTCATCTCCTTCTTGTGTTATAAATTCATTTGCAATTCTTAACATATATTGACCATTTAAATTACTACTAGTAAAACCAATTGACAATAATTTCTGCAATGTATTATCATAGTCCATTCTAGTTAAATCTTTCGGGTTCGCTGTAGAAAACCGTATCTCTAATTCTTTTTGCGTACGTGTGTCAAATATATTATCTTTTAAAAATTTATCTGTCAAAGAATTCATATCATATTTATTACTAAAATCTTGTTTTTGATATCGAGACATATATATAATTATAATAGTATATTTTTATTATAATTATATCAATTTTATTTATAATCATATTTCTATATTTAAAGTTTCACATATTTTTTTATATATTTCTGCTTTCTTTAAATTTAAATCTGTGTCTGATAATTTTACAATTTTTCCAATCTCCTTCAGATCCTGTAATTTATAACTACTGATTGATTTAATCGGTTTTTCGTAATTTTTAATTTCATATTTTGTTTCCATATAATTTAAAACTAATTCTTCTCTGGGATTTACTTCATATACATACTCATCTCCTATTTTATGTATAACTTTATTATTTTCTATATCATCATCTTCGTCAGTATATAACTTACAGTATAATTTATCATTTATATATAATATATTTATACCATGTATCATACAAAGAGCATGAAATGTTTTAAATGATATTTTATCATCATTTAATAATTCACTTTCACAAATATCCAATCTTTTAAATTTATATGTATCTTTTAACATTTTTAATTTTGCCTTTAAATGTTGAATAAGTTCTAATTTTAGTTTTTTTTCTTCTTGAAAAATTGAACTTCCCAAAAGTTCATAATTATCAAAGCCATATTTTAAAACATAAAAAATCCAAAATAATTTATCTGTATGTCCAGGAACAAAGAAATTTTTATTATACCGAATACACCTTTTGGGTTCAGGTTCTTTGTAATTAATATTTCGTTGATTTACTATACATTTTAAATTACTTAGCATATTTTTAGGATGTAACATATATTTATTTAATTCATTTAAGATCTGGTCAGTCATATATATTTACATAACCATACTTTTATATTGATTCATATATTTTATTAAGTAAAATAATTGCTTTCTATCTCCTTTTGATTATTTTCTATTGTATCTAATTTTATTTCTTGTGATTTTACATATAAACAATAACTTTTTAATTCTTCTAATACATTTGGTGATACTTCTGTTAAATTTATAAAAACGCCATTTTTATTTTCATTTAAATCATTCATGGTCTTTTTCAATATTTTTAATATTGTAATATGATGTTCCTTCGATAAACATTCTATTTGACTTTTCAAACTTTCAAGTTCAACAATATTTTCACTCATTAAATAAAATATTGTTATCTATTTAAATACCTTATTATTATTAATAATAATTAATAATAACATAATGTTCCAATTTGTTGACAATGAGGACATTTACAATATTTTGAATCATTTCTATATATTTCTTCACATATTGCATGTAATGTTATATTACAACGATTACATCTTATACTATCTATATCATTCATTTTATCCCAACAAATTAAACATGATTTATTAGAATAAGTTATATTATTTCTTTCAATTGAGAATCTATTTCCCATTAATATTACAGTTATCTTTTATTTATTATATTTAAAATATTATTATATTTATTATGCCGAACATGACTCACATATTTCGTTATCATTATTCATGTTTTTTGGATCAATCGTAAATTGTTGTGCCTGATGCTTTGCTTTTCTTCTTAAATAATAAATTCCAGTCTTTAATCCCTTCTTCCATGAGTACATATGCATACTTGTAAGTTTGTTATTTGTTGGTTCTTCCATCCACAGATTTAAGCTTTGACTTTGACAAATATAAGCTCCTCTATCTGCTGCCATATCTATAATATCTTTCATTTTCATTTCCCATACTATTTTATATTTTTCTTTTATTTCATTTGGTATTTGTATAAAGTGTTGAATACT
>Ga0233439_10000692_pt1 | contig 47846 bp, 38 predicted proteins | sample SI_123_September_6_FD_182713 | JGI IMG/M metagenome (GOLD analysis project Ga0233439, IMG submission 182713) | Seawater microbial communities from Saanich Inlet, British Columbia, Canada - SI_123_September2016_100_MG | ecosystem: Environmental > Aquatic > Marine > Inlet | place: Canada: British... | reverse complement strand
TTCTTGAACCATGGGTGAATATCACCATCGTGACGCCGGGACGCTACATTGGCAACATCATGGAATTGGTTACGACCAAGCGTGGTGAGTACAAGAAGATGGAGTATTTAGAACCGGCTTCGAATGATGCTGACGGGGGTACTATTCGTGATGCTCGGGTACTGCTCGAATACGATATTCCGCTCTCAGAAATCCTCGTTGATTTTCACGACAAGCTGAAGTCCGGTACTCAGGGCTACGCGTCGATGGACTATTCGAGGATTGACAACCGGTCGGCTGATCTAGTGAAGTTGGACGTTCTCGTAAACCACGAGCCGGTCGACGCACTTTCGATGATTACTCACCGAGACAATGCTGCTCCGTTTGGACGTGCCTTGACGTCGAAATTGAAAGACCTTATTCCTCGACAGATGTTCGCAGTGCCAATTCAGGCTGCTATCGGCGGCAAGATCGTCGCTCGTACCAACGTGAAAGCGCTCCGCAAGAACGTTTTGGCAAAGTGTTACGGAGGTGACATCACTCGTAAACGCAAGCTGCTTGAGCAGCAGAAAAAAGGCAAGAAACGTCGAATGAAGATGGTTGGTTCGATCGAAGTGCCACAAGAAGCGTTTATGGCAGTTCTGACTCTCGACTAATTGCGATAGTGTGCTCAGAATGACGGGCAGATCATGACCTCAAGCCCGACAAGTTCTACATTCTCTCGCCCGCGTGGTCCACTAGCCGCGTTCGCGTTCCCTAAGTTTCGACGTATCTGGTTGGCTTCAGTCATATTCTCTCTAGGTAACTGGGGAGAACGTCTGGCGACAGGCTGGGTTGTTCTCAACGAAACCGATGATGTCTTTCTCGCGGCCGCAACGTTCGCTGTACGCCAGGCACCGCAACTAATTTTTGCGCCGATCGGTGGAGCCGTCGCCGATAGATTCTCACGCGGGAAAATCGTGCTTGTAGTCGGCATTTACAAAGCGTTGATCCTCACAGCGCTGGCGATAATCGCTGCGAACGGCCTTGAACCGCTCTGGTTGGTGTTTGTAATACTTGGATTTTCGGGAGTAGGTCTTTCGTTCGAGTTGCCAGCGATACAGGGCATGGTCACAAGCTCGGTACCCAGAGCATTTCGGATGAACGCTGTGGCTGTGCAATCAACCGGAATGCGTGCCGTTGGGGCACTTGGAGCGTTGGCAGCCGGATTTGCAATCAGTTCGCTAGGCGTTCCGTTTACATTCTTGGCATCAGGAAGCACGTTTGTAGCCGGAGGAGTCCTCTCACTATTTGCGAATAGAGGACTTCAGACTCGATCACTAGTGAAAACAGAGTCAGTTGTGCGAGACGTTATTGACGGCCTGAAGTTGATGTCGACGTTACCCATCGTGAGAATGATTCTGATCACCGCTGTTTTGGTCGAGATATTTGGGTTCGCCTATGGCGCTGTCATGCCCGCAGTTGCGAAAAACGCGCTGAACGTCGATTCGGAGGGACTGGGCACTCTCACCATGATGGCGGGATTTGGATCGGTAATTGGATCGGTATTTTTGATGATTCTCGGCAATTATCGTCGTAAAGGCTTGTTGCTAATTGGTATTGCGATTACCTACGGAACGTTCTTGGCAACGTTCTCGGCACCCGGCTCATATGCAGCAGCGTTAGTGCTGATTATGGGAGTCGGAGCATCGGCGGCAGCGTTCGATGCGATGCAATGGACTCTGCTTCAACTGAACGTTCCAGATGAAATGCGCGGCCGAGCTGTTGGCGCTTGGGTGTTCGCTATCGGCTTCGGCTGGATCGGACATCTCGGCATGGGAGCGGTTGGAGAAGCAGTTGGCGTTCAAACGGCACTAGCCGGAGCCGGAATTTTCGTCGTGCTCACCGGTATTGCGGTGTACTTATTCTCGCCATCGATGAGACGAATCTAGCGTCTCTCTCGTTAGTCGGCGAGAGCCTGCTTCACGATTTCGGCTAATTCAGGATCCTGCTTAGCAACGTGAATAGCCGCCTGGAGCATTCCTCCGGGATTGCCCGTGTCGGCATGGAAGCCACTAATTTCTCTCGCATGAATCGGATTGTTTCCGAGTAACGACGCGATAGCGTCGGTTATCTGCACTTCGCCTCCGACACCTTCATGTTCCTCTGAGAGATAGTCGAATACTGCGTTGTCGAGTAGGTAACGGGCGACTATCGCGAGATTGCTCGGAGCGTCTTTTAGCGCAGGTTTCTCGACTAGAACATCGACTTTGTGAACACCGTCTCCAACAGATTTTCCGCCAATAACGCCTTTGGTGTGAATAATCTCGCCGGCCGTCTCGCTCACAGCGATTACCGAGCCACCGTGCTCTCGATACACCTGCATAAGTTGCTCGGTCGCGGAAACATCGTTGATGATGACATCGTCGGGGAAAATCGTTACGAACGGCTCTCCGTCGCAGAATTCACGTGCCTGCAGTATGGCGTGGCCCGGACCCTTTGGATCGTGCTGATAAACAGTCGTCACGTTCACAAGTGATGCGATCTCTATCTGCTTTTCTAATAGATCGTCACGTCCTCGTGACTTGAGCTCACGTTCAAGTACTTCCTGACTGCCGAAGTAATCTGCAACCGATTCCATGCCCGGCGACATAACGATGGCGATGTCGGTCACTCCAGCTTCGGCAGCTTCACGAACGGCGTATTCGATCACCGGAACGTTCAGTACGGGGAGCAGTGGCTTAGGCACTGTGCGGGTTGCAGGAAGGAACCGAGTACCAAGCCCACCAACGGGAATGACCGCTTTGGTTATAGCCGGGGGTTTGCTTGAAAGATTGGGCGACTGATTAGACATATTGGGATTCTATCGGGAATCGCAGCCGTTTTCGTGTTGCATTTCAGCGACTATTTGCCGGGTGGGTAGTACGATTAAGGTGATCGTGCTAGGTGGGGCGTTAGCGGTGCCCTGTACTCGTAATCCGCTTTAGCGAGACTGAATGCTCTGTCGAGATTGTTCGCATGTGGCCTCTGGTGTCAGTATTTAGATATTGAGAGCCTGGTCCTGCGCGGCGAGACCTCGTGAACTCCGTCAGGACCGGAAGGTAGCAGCGGTAAGCGATAAATCTCGGGTGCCGTGGGAATGCCGGGTTTGAGTCGATATTGGCACTTATGCTTCAAGCAGCAACCGACACGGAGATGCACGGTCATATTTTTCTTTCTGCACTGCACGCCACAAGATGTATCACCGATCACTCGATGATCGGTGGTAACAATCCCGGGTTGGAATAGCCTGTGTCTGCACAACGGCTGGGTCAGCATTTTCTCGAAGACACAGACGTAATTAACTCGATTATCGCCGCGGCTGATCTGAGCAGCGACGATACCGTTGTCGAGGTCGGACCGGGTCGAGGCGCACTCACCGGTCATCTTGTTGAGCAAGCTGGACGTGTACTTCTCTTAGAGTTCGACGAAGACCTTGCCGACCGGTTGGCCCAGAAGTACGAATCTAACGAAAACGTACGGGTGTTGAACGCAGATGCCAGAGATTTCGGATCAGATGTTGATCCGTGGACGCGCGAGGGTGACTACAAGGTAATTGCGAATCTTCCCTACTACGCTGCGAACCCGATTACTCGGAACTTCCTAGAATCGACACGCCAGCCGACCGCAATGGTCATCATGATCCAACGTGAGGTTGCCAACGACATGGCAGCGAAACCGGGCGACATGAGCCTGCTTTCATTAGCGATACAGATCTACGCGACGGCGGAGCACGTCGTTGACGCGCCACCCGAGTGTTTCAACCCGCCTCCAAAAGTTCACTCCACCGTCATCAAACTGACTCCGACGAATGAAACTCAGATCACTTTTGAGTCAGAGGATGATTTCTTTAAACTGGCGCGTAGCGGGTTTAAAAGTCCTCGTAAGCAACTTCACAATTCGCTGTCGGACGGTCTATTTATTCCTCTTGACGATGCACGGGAGCTAGTTGAGAAAACTGGATTCGAGTCTTCACGTCGTCCTTCTACTCTTTCACTTTCCGACTGGCAGATTCTCTACGATGTCTGGGTAGAAGCCGGACGACCGCTTCAAGTCAAAGGGTCGGTACGTCGAAAACGTCAAAACCGCCAGAACAATGCGCCGTAGTTCGAGAACGAACGAGCTTTTAGTGAGCAATCAGATTTCAATTACAGAAAAAGCATTCGCCAAGGTCAATCTCACTCTTGAGATTCTCGGGAGGCGCCGCGATGGCTTTCACAACCTGGCCTCAGTAATGCAGACCGTAGATCTGTTCGACACGATCGAATTCTCCGAGTCTGAAGAAGTAATCGTGACTTGCGATGATAAAGAAATCACCCCCGAGATAAATCTCGCATCGAAAGCAGCATCTGTACTTCAGCAGCAGGCTGGAATTGCAGATGGCGCGACGATTTCAATCAAGAAGAACATCCCGGTTTCGGCAGGTCTTGGTGGCGGATCGACCGATGCTGCAGCTGCTCTTAGAGGGCTTAACAAGCTTTGGAAGCTCGGCCTTTCTCTAGACGAACTCACCGAGATCGGGGCCGAAATCGGATCTGACGTACCGTTTATAGTGCGCGGTGGAACGTCGTTAGTTCAAGGTAGGGGAGAGGATGTGACTCCGATTACCCCCGCCGAAGTGCCGAAATTTCTGATTCTGACTCCTGAAGTTGATCTGGAAAATCCGACTGCGAAGACGGCGTCAGTTTTCTCTCATGTGAATGAATCGATGTTCACCCGAGGGAATCTCACTCACAAGCTCGCTGCCCGAATCCGAGCCGGTGGCGACTGCCCACCGGAGTTCTTCTTTAACCAGTTTGGAACTATCACCGAAGAGCTCTTCCCCGGCTGGAGCAACGATCGTGATCTGATTATGTCGTTTGGCGCTCGGGACGTGATGCTGTGTGGTGCTGGACCATCGATGTTTACGGTTCCGCCATCCAAAGAACTCGGCACAGCGTGGCATCTGTTGCTGTCGACCGTTCACCGCAAACGTTCGTTCTTGGTCGACCCTGCCCCGGCTATTTCTGATGGAACGGTAGCGTAGATGGAAGAGCCACTACGCACTGTAATCGCCGGCATGATCGGCGGAGCGCTGATGGGAATGATATTTGTCACCCATCTGGCGTTGTTGCTCGTCTACAACCCACCCAAGGCATTGGCGGAACGAGCTATCGAGTCGAGCGTGTCGAATCTGATCACGATTTCCGCGTTGGTCACGTTTTTGGGCTGGAACTTACTTGCCATCGTCATGGCGTTCGCCGCTCAGGCCACTCGATCTAGTGAAAGCACACAAATTTCGATTGCTCCTTCTCCGGTGTATCTATTCGTGGTCTTATTTGTAGTTCTGTTCATTTCGATTCCAGCATTTATATTCTTCAGAGATCGAAAACAGCACCTTCTGGGCGAAATATTGGTTTTCATCGGAATATTCGGATTTCTGATTCCAAATTTGGTTGTAGCTATACAACGTTCGCAGATATAACCAATTCTCACTGCCTATTGCGTTCTGATGGGGCTAAACTTGCCGGGCTTATTTGAGCGGTAGCGAACAACTGAAGCTGCCATGAAGTTTGGTTCACAAAGGTCTACTACGAAATGTCCATGCGATTCGCCAACCGGTTCGACGGTCAAGTTGCTCTACTCACCGGGTCCGCTGCTACCAATAAAGACGAGTTGATGGGGTTTGGGGGAGCTACAGTTTGGCGTTTTCTTGAAGAGGGCGGCAAAGGCGTTGTTATCACCGACGTTCAAGACGAGATCGGCGAGAAGTCGGCTCAGCAACTCCGTGATGCTGGACACGACGCTATCTACTTGCACCTTGATGTAACGGTAGAAGAAGAGTGGAAAACCGTGGTTGAGGCGACCATGGAGCACTTTGGGCGACTCGATATTTTGGTAAACATCGCCGGCATTCTTGATCCCAAGTCGATTCTCGAAATCGAGACAGCCGTGTGGAAGAAGACGATGGAAATAAGCACCGTCGGAATCTTCTTAGGCACTCGTGCTGTTGCGCCTTCAATGGAGAAGTCGGGCGGTGGATCGATCGTCAACCTAGCATCTATGGCTGCCAAACAGGGCTCAGGATCCTACGGATCGGCGTATTCGTTCTCACGAGGCGGGATGCACAACTTCACGATGTCGTCTGCGCTTCAGCTTTCGCAACTTGGTATTCGAGTCAACACGATCATGCCGGGTTGGGTGCACACTCCGTTCACTGACTATCTGTACAGCGACCCTGAGCAGAGCAAGTACCGAACTGACCGCGTTCCGCTGCGACGTTGGGGTAAGCCTGACGATATCGCAGGTGGCATATTGTTCTTAGCTTCAGAAGATGCGTCATACATGACCGGTGCCGAGCTTCTAATGGACGGCGGCGTGAGCGCAGGATCAGTACGTCCTGCGAACCCGAAGGCGTCTGAATAGCACTCGATTTATTCCGAAGAATCGTACTTATTCGTGGCGATACTTCGGAATATTCACGACTCGTGCTAATTAGTGCGTGTGAGTCGTGCCGTCGGCATGGGTGTGCGGCATCTTCTGTTCTACCGACCCGATGGCATCTGTAAATACTTTTCGGATAGTCGCATGCCTAGCCGCATCGGCACGAGTCGCAAGTGTGTCGAGCCATTCGACACCTCCCTGCATGGTCGTTATCAGGTACTCGCCCAGAGCAGCGTCGAACACGTCGGTCGCCCCAGCCTTCACGTAAACGGCCGAAGTATGTGCCGCAAAGTTGACCGGCCAAACGTGCCAAGCCACGTGATCACTAACCGCCCGAGCGGCAATCCAACCGCTTCCCGGTAGATCGAGTTGTTCCTCGATAACCAGCGTTTTGCTGCCTTCTCGTGAGATTGCCTGCGCGATAACTTTGCCATTGAAAACTATCTCTAGTTTGTTGATGGGCATAGCGCACGTCGCCGTGGCAGTCACCTGTACCGAACCGCCTGATTCAGGAAGGTTTAGTTCGTCACCGGGCCTAAGCCCTTCAACGGTGAAGTCCATGAGAGGACCGCTAGTCGTGTAAGTTCGACCTGCTCGAACTGCATCGCTCCACGAGTCGTGCGACAGCTCACGATCACCAATGTAAGCGTACGTACGCACTCCACCGACCGGCATTCCTGCCGACATTTTGTCGGTTCCGCCAACAGCAGGCACACGGTAGCCACAGCTCATTAAGCGGTACCACTCGTGAACGGCGAAAGTGTCCATGCTTGGAACGTGGAAGTCTCGGATTTCGAGACCATCGACCTTGCCGAGTACAACCTCGGCGATCACTTCAGAGTGCGGGAATGGGAAGTGAGGAACGATGGCGAGTCCGCCCTTTTCGTGCGCTTCGTCCGCCCATTCGCTCATCGCCCGAACTGTCGGATCACCGATGTAGCCCTCGGTAGGTCCGCTCGTCGACATAGGGAAGATAGGCGATCCGGTCGCTCCCATGAGACTGATGTGGCCCATGAAATGCTGCCGATTTTCGCTACCGACCCAGACGATTGTTTCTTCAGATGAAGAGCCGGAGACTTCGCCTGTGATATCACCTACGTTCGTGTACAGATCACCCCATTGAGCGGCGAGTAGATTGATGATGTTGATATCTTCCGCAGCGGCTTCGAGGTGTGCGGTTTCCGGAGTGAGAAAGTGAGTGTGAGTATCGGCGGTAACCCAACCTGACTTACGTAGATTCGAGTTTCGATCGATCGTTATCTCAAGCTCTCGCTGGCCCGATTTGATATTAATCTTTTGCCGGATAGGCTCGAATTCGAATCCTTTGGAGACTTCGACATAAACATCGCCAACCGGCAATTCACCTTGGAAAGTGCCATCGATGTAGGCGTACGGAGTGTCACCGAGGAGAAGGTCGGCGCCATAATCCTCGAACCAGTTGTCGTTCACTTCGTGGGTGTGACCGTATGGCGGGAAGTAACGACCGTCGGGCGAACGGAAATGAACACGAGCTGCGGTTGGCTTCCCGGTGCTGGAATCAATTATCTTTCCGTGCACCCACGTGCGTTCTGAAGTCAGAATTTTCGCACTGACATCGCCATTGGCGCTCTCTGCTTCCCCTTTGTTGAGTAGTTGGCGAACATCGATCTCGTTGCCGTCTACGGTCAACGTGGCGTCGGTGGATGCTGTTAGGTCGACCGATGCGACGGTAGTAGGCGAATCGTCAGACTCACCCCAACCTCGAACAGGGCTATCTAGCCACCCATCGCTATCGAAGTTTTGTATGTCTTGCTGACGTGCGATTACGCCTAAGTCGATTGAAACATCGATGTCATCAGCCGATTTGCCGCCACTTTCGATCTGAACAGATTCGAGCGGTTCGTGGCGAAGCGGGTTCTCGACTCCATCGAACATAGTGATACCGCCGATAGCGAATGTCGCTGCCCCGGTGGATTCGATCCGAACAGAAGCAACGGTTGCAGTCGAATCCGGGAGTTCGAGGGCATAGATCGTCCAAGAACCAGACGGGTTCGATCGGCCTGCCTTATCGGCACTGGCTGGCGTGCGACCCGATGCTGGAGGATCGCCAACCATTACGCCTGTTTGCCAGCGACCCCAAGCGTTGTCGGGGTAAGGGCCACGTTTGGGTAGGCTACTTATTCCCTGATGCTGGCGAGATGCGAATCCGCTCTGCATTCGAGTTTGCACTTGATTGATCTCAAAACGCCGTCGAATCGACTGCCGGTGCTCTGTTCCATTTTCGTAAACGATCACATAATCGGCGATGTGCTCTCCGGGCGCAGTAACCACAGGGTTTAGATAGTCGGATGACTGCCCGGCGACGGTCTTCGAAGCGTTCTCATCACAAAAATGAGCGAATGTCAGGTGGGAACCAGAGGATTCGACTTTGACTACGACTTCAGATTTTTCATTGAGAACGAGAAGCCCATTTTCGGCTGAACCGGTGTCACGAATATCGAACGGAACACCCCAGAACGTCTGGTTTCCAACCGGTAGCGTCGAAATCGCAGCCGCTGTCTTTTTACCCCAATACTTCGAGTCATTCGTTGAGCCATTGAGAGAGGCTGCAAGAGAAATTTGAGTGAACTTAGGCATTGGCTATGATCCGGTTTGCAGTGTGAATATCTAGTTAGATCGCATGATGCGCTAGACGGTTAAAGCAAACAAGCCCCGGATTACTCCGAGGCTTGTTGTGATTTCGTAAATTCGTCGTGCGGCTAGTTAGCTGCTTCGACCGCTGACTGCACGTCGGCGATTGTCGGTAGATCGGAAGGAACGTCCGAAAGCCATTTCCATGCGATCTTGCCGTCTGTGCCAATAACGAACACAGATCGTCGAGCAGTCGTGTAGCCGACCATTCCAGCGAAGTCAGGCCATACAACGTCGTAGTCGGCGATTGCGGTCTGCTTGAAGTCGCTGAGAATCGGGAACGGTAGGTTATTGGCGTCGCGGAACGCACCGTTCGCGAATCGCCCATCAATCGAAATGCCGAGAACTTCAGCATCAACTGACGTGAAGTCAGCGAGTGCGTCTCGGAATGAACAAAGTTCTTCAGCACAAACACCGCTGAATGCAGCAGGGAAGAAAGCAATGACTGTCTTCTTACCTGCCAGATTGCTCGAGTTGTACTCGTTGCCATCTGTATCCAATAGTGCGAACGCTGGTGCTTGTGATCCTACATCGCCAGACATATAAAACTCCTAATTAAGCGTAAAAACAAAAATAATTGGTTATCGAGAACGATTATGCCATCGGTTGGGCTAGATAGACATAGCTACCTTGATGACCCCATCCTGACGCAGACGGTACATCTCGAAGGCATCTTGCGCTTCCTCGAACGTTGTGTCGTGCGTTTTGAGTACACCGGGGTCGATCCAGCCGCGCTCTTTCAGCGCCACGATGTCTCTAATTTCCTGAATAGGCTCGTGAGTTGCGGCTATCACCGTCGCATTCATTTGAATGTTCTTGCCCATCCATTTCCGGTGATCGAAGGAAACCGTCGTTGGATCGACAAGACTGAACGAGATGATCTGACCTTCGTTTTTCACAAGATCAATCGCAATCCCAAGACCCTCCGGATTACCGCTAGCGTCGACGACAACGTCGTACATATCTCCACCGGTAATTTCGGTCGAAGCTTCAATTGTGTTTTCGTTCGAGGCGTTGATCGTATGAGTTGCGCCAAGCTCAGATGATTTTCGGCAGCGATATTCTTCAAGGTCGATTCCAACGATCTGTTGTGCACCTTGGCGTTCAGCGATCATTGTGAACGTGAGCCCAATGCCACCTTGACCGATCACAGCAATCTTTTTCCCCATAGGGTTGCCCCAGCGTCGGGCGGAGAAAAGCGCAGTTCCGGAGTGCTGACACATCACCCATTCTGAGAGATCACCCCATTCAGGAAGCTTGATCAATTTGTCGGCTGTTTGAACGACTTGTTCCTGCATTCCTGCTACATCACGAGGAATAACGATTACTCGCTGGCCCTCTTTGTAATCAGGGTCACGACTGTCGACAACGACACCAGCGCACTCGTGCATTGGCGCACCGGGTGCAAATGGATAATCCTCTTCAGGAAGATCAGCGTCGTATTCGAGGTAGATGTCACTTCCACAAATCGAAAGAGATTCGAGCTTCACTTGAACTTCGCCATTTTCGAGCGGACCCGGTTCGGGAACGTCGAGGAATTCGATTTTGCGACGGGCTACTACTCTGGCTGCTTTCAATTCATTCCTCTTGTCGTGTGCCAATGAATGGCTTCAGTATTTTGCTTCGCCGGCGAATTCTAACCCTGTTCGGCGTATACTCGGCGACCTCTGCAGTCCGAATTTTGTTCGGGAACAATCAGGATGACTATTTAGTTTGAAAATCTCACATATAGAAACCGTTCGAGTAAGTGATCCGGCCGATGTCATTTGGGTTCGGGTACATACCGACACTGGTTTGATAGGGCTTGGAGAGACTTGGTACGCCTCTAAGACCGTTGAATCGGCTGTGCACGACCACTTCGCTCCGTTGATCGTAGGGCGTGATCCGTTCGCCATCGAACGACACTGGTTGAACATGTTTCGTCTTTCCGATCATGCCGGATACGGTGGTGCCGAACTCAGGGCAATCTCAGCAATCGATATGGCGTTGTGGGATATAAAAGGGCAAGCCGCTGGGGTACCTGTCTACGAACTTCTCGGTGGAGCCGTTCGAAAGAAAATCCGTGTTTATGCCACAGGAGCTCCGTACCTCGGTGCCGGGGAACTAGCGAAAGAATTGATCGACGACGGAATTATCGCCATGAAGATGGGCCCGACCATTCCGGTTGCAACTCCAACTGAAGGGCAGTATTTGGCTCCAAAAGACCTAGATCATGTGCTGCAACCGTTTCGAGATGTACGTGATGCCGTTGGTGATGGGATAAAGATTGCCAATGACGGTCACGGCAAGTGGGCGCTTCCAGTCGCTATACAAATCGCTAAGGAAATGGAGCCGCTCGACATCATGTGGCAGGAAGATTTGATGCCGCTGTTGAACCCTGACGCACTACGCCAACTACAAGACGCTACCAGCACTCCAGTGTGTATTTCAGAGCGTCTTTTGACTCGATGGCAACTTCGAGAGTTCATCGAAAACGGATCTGCGCAGATCGTGATGCCTGACCTCATATGGACCGGTGGGATCAGCGAAACACATCGAATAGCGGTTATGGCATCGGCACACCAGGTTCCAGTGGCTCCTCACGATGCAACCGGACCTGTGAATATTTTTGCCTGCGCTCATATTTGCATGAACTCTCCGAACGCCATGCTCATGGAGCACGTACGACCGTATTTGTACGGCTGGTACGGAGAATTTGTCGATCCGTTGCCTCCTATCGAGCATGGTTGGCTCCATGCCCCACAAAATCCTGGCATTGGCACAAGGCTTCGCCCCGAAGTGTTCGATCACCCTGATGTACAACTTCGTGTCAGCGACGAATCAGTAATGATTGGCGGTATGAACGACGAAGGTTGGGAAGGCGGCCCTGTCTTCCCTGAAAAAATGTGGAAAGAGATGGAAGAAATTACCGACTTCCGAGCGCAAGGAACTCCGATATCTGAACGAGGGTTTTCTGACGAAGGAGACGAACAATGATCATCTCCAAAATTGAGACTATTCGAGTTGGACAATTACCTGATCTAATTTTCGTTCAAATTCACACCGATACTGGTCTGATTGGACTAGGTGAGACTTGGTACGGGGCTTCAACTGTTGAAGCGGCGATTCACGATCACTTTGGGCCTCTGCTGATAGGTCGTGATCCCGCTGAGATCGAGCGTCACTGGCAGACGATGTTCCGTCTTTCCGATCATGCCGGATACGGCGGCGCTGAGATGCGCGCTATATCTGCTATCGATGTCGCCCTTTGGGATATCAAGGGACAGGCGTTGCAGATGCCTATCTTTGAGATCCTTGGCGGAGGCACGAGACATCGAATCAAGGTCTACAACACGCTCGGTGTGTATGGAGATATCACCGATGGATACGACGTGTGGACCGACCCTATCGGAGTAGCGCAACGGCTTCTCGATCAGGGCATAACCGGAATGAAAATGTCGCCAACTGACTTCATTGCTCGCGAGTCCGATGGACAACTCCTTTTCAACGACGATCTCGATTGGGCACTACGACCTTTGCGGGAAATTCGCGACAAGCTCGGTATGGAAATCGAGGTAGCCAACGACGGTCATGCGAAGTGGAATCTTCCGAATGCTCTGAAGATCGTACGAGAAATGGAACCGCTTCGGCCAATGTGGCATGAAGAACTAATTTCACCACTGAACGAAGAAGCACACGTGCGTCTGCAAGCCGCAACAACGACTCCGATCGCAGCTGCAGAACGACTGATGACTCGCTACCAACATCGTAGATTCATCGAATCAGCGGCAGCGAGGATTAGCATGCCTGATCTCACTTGGACCGGTGGAATCTCGGAAGTGAAGAAGATTGCCATTCTTGCTTCGGTTCATCAAATGCCGATTGCACCTCACGATTGCGTTGGTCCTGTGAACATGTTTGCGTGTGCTCATATCGCTATGGCGACTCCGAACGTGATGATTATGGAGTACAACCGTGCAATGCATTTGGGTTGGTATCGAGACTTTATCGAACCCGATTTCGTTATTGAAGACGGATACCTTATGGCTCCAACCGAGCCTGGACTGGGTACTCATCTGAAGAAGTCGGTTAGAGACCGACCGGATGTAACTATCCGTACTAGCAACGAGAAGAGCGAACCGTGGTTGATGTCGCCAAAACGCTACACGTATCCGCCTCCTGAATTACAAGACGAATTCATCAATAGTTCGGAGCGTCGCAACGCAGGTTCCGAATCTGTCTACTACGATTAATATCGACCGAATATCCAATATGTAGTCCGACCGCTGGAACGAGAAAATATGCCGACAAATTCAAAAAGTAAGCGAATCATCTTCATTGGAGCCGGGGCGGTTGGCTCGTACTTGGGTGGATGGCTTTCGCATACAGGTCACGACGTGACGCTCGTCGATTTGTGGGATGAGCAAGTGGAAACGATTCGCGAGCATGGCCTTCAAGTCGATGGCCCGCACGATTCGTTTATCGCACGTCCGACCATGTACCACCTTCACGAAAACGAACTGCTAGCTCGTGAAGATAAATTCGATATCGGATTCGTCGCTGTGAAGGCGTACGACACTCTGTGGGCAGCCACATTTATCGACAAGTTTGTGAAGCCCGACGGATACATCGTTTCATCGCAGAACACGTGGACCGACCCAGCGATCGCAGCAGCGGTTGGGGCTGACCGGGCTGTTGGACTCGTAATGTCGAGCATATCCGTCGCCATGTGGGAGGCAGGGAAGGTCGAGCGACCCGGAGACACACGTCGGCGCGATCACGGTCATATCGTATTTCGGGCTGGTAATCACGATGGAAGCGACTCGCCGAGACTGCACGAACTAATCGAAATTCTTGATCCGATCGACGGTGGCAAGATCACTACGAATCTGTGGGGCGAACGCTGGGCAAAGCTTGGGCAGAACTCGATGGGGAATCCGGTATCTGCGTCGAGTGATATGGGTATGGCAGATCTGAATAAACACGCTCGCGGTCGGGAGCTACAGATTCGACTGGCTCAAGAAGTTGCTGCGGTTGGGATTGCGCTTGGTCACGATGTCGAAAACTTTGGCGGCAAAAAGGCTAGCGAATGGGCCGACGCCTCCAAGGGCGATGTGTACGAAGTTCTCGATGGCGAACTGGCTGCGAAATCGTCAGGAGCCAACTGGCGTCCATCGATGGCGCAGGACGTAGTCAAAGGGCGACCAACCGAGATTTACCAGATGAACGGATTCGTGTGTGAGCAGGGCGCTACTGTTGGAATCGCCACACCTGTTAATGCTGCGATGGCCGACGTTATTCGGGCAATCGATGCAAACGAACTGGAAGCTGGGTTCGAAAACGTTGAACGGGTGCTGAAGGCCTCCGGACACTAATTGCGGTGGATCGCTTCGACTTTCGAGGTTTAGGCGATATTCATCTGCCGGGATTCCGTTAGAGTCGATGCATTACTTTCAGCAGTGCGTACGCGCATCAACAGACCCTCGGAAAACGTAAATAATTGCCCGGCATTCACGAAGATATTCTTATAGCACTCGATTTGGAAACGACCGGAATCAACTCCAGCACCGACCACATCATTGAAGTTGGAGCGGTGAAGTTCAAAGGCGATGAGCAGGTCGACACGCTTAGCCTTTTGGTGAATCCCCAGAGGAAACTTTCGAGCTTCATCATCGGACTGACCGGGATTACGCAGAGCGATGTCGACTCTGCGCCTGACTGGGATGACGTGAAGGCGGAAGTCGCTGACTTCATATCGGGTGTACCGATCATCGGTCATAACGTCGGTTTCGATGCTTCATTCTTGCGTTCGCATGGCGTGAAACCAGACGGCCTATACGACACGATGTCGATGTCAGAAATCGCCTTGCCAGCCGGACCCGAATATAGTTTGGGTCGGCTATCGCAGAGGTTTGGGTTTATTCACGACAATCCGCACCGTGCATTGTCGGATGCACTCGCTACTCGGGACCTGTTCCTTCATTTGCTCGGAATTATCGAAGGCTTCGACCGTGCTGTAATCGCGCAAATCAAATTGCTTGGAGAAAAAGCGAATACTCCGCTAGGAGCACTGGCTGCGCGGATAATCGCCGGTGATGACTCGCCATTTCTACCGACCAGCGACAGCTTGACTGGTATCGACCCGAAAGAACTGGGATTACGCCTTCGTTCAGCTTCCAAAATACCGTCTGTCGAACCACATAAATACGACCAAGATGAAACGGATGCCCAAAAGGTTTCCGACGCGGTCGACGATATTTTTGGAATCGGCGGTTCATTAGAAAAGTCACTGCCGGGATTCGAATCGAGACCTGAGCAGGGCGAAATGGCAAAAGCTGTTTCGGATGCCATTGAATCTGGCGAACATCTGATCGTTGAAGCTGGCACGGGTGTCGGCAAGTCATTGGCGTATCTAGTGCCCTCGGTTCTCACTGCGATCAGGTCGGGCAAGAAAGTTGTTATCTCTACTAATACGATTAATCTGCAAGAACTGCTCATTGGTAAAGATGTTGCTATCACCTCGGCGGCTTTGTCGGAGTACGGCGAGGCTGCCGACAAAATGCGAGCTACGCAGTTGAAGGGACGAGCGAACTACGTTTGTTTCAAACGATGGCAAAATGCTGTTCTCACCACCGACCCCAACGATCTCGAATCGAAGCTGCTGTCTAAGTTGCTCGTGTGGATGCAAAAAACCGAGACCGGTGACCGAAGCGAACTGGCACTAGGACGACTCACATCTTTGTTCGGTCGTTTTTCTGCCCAAGGCGCAGTTATGTGCCCGTCGAACGAAGGACCTTGTTTCTTGCGTAAAGCTCGGAATCAAGCGAACGCTTCGAATGTAGTAATAATAAATCACGCACTTCTAATGTCGGATATTGCGATGGGCGGAGGATTACTCCCGGATCACGACGTATTGGTTGTGGATGAAGCTCATCATCTTGAATCGGCGGCGACGAATCATCTTGGATTTTCTGTCAACCAATTCCAACTTGAGAACGAGCTTCGTCAACTGACTGGTAACCGCGGCATTCTGGCAAAACTTGCTTCGTCGATTACCAAAGGGGTAGTGAACGCACTCGACGCCTCGACAAACGTTGCGGCACAAGCGACTGAAGCCGTAGAAGCGGCTGTTCAAAATTCGTCAATAATGTTCGATATGGCGGCGAAAATTGCTGCCGAAATGGCAACCGGCTCCCAACAGCAGCCAGAACTACGAATTACCGATTATGTTCGCCGCCAACCTTCTTGGAGTGATCTCGAGATTGCGTGGGAGAACGCCAATACTCGATTGCTGGAAGTATCGGCGTATCTAGCCGAACTGTGCGAACAAGCGTCAGCGACTAAGGACAGTTCAGCTGAAGGACTCGTTCTTGATGCCTACGCTGTGAAAGACACGATCGAATCGTCGGCTACCTCGCTTCGCGAAGCAATTCCTGAACCTCAAGACGACAGCGTTTATTGGCTGCGCGGTCAGTCAGGCAATCGCGGGACAAATATCAACGGCGCCCCGCTAGATGTTTCGAAAAAGCTGAACCAGGCTTTGTTCGAGGGCGACAAATCGGTGATTCTCACCGGCGCGACTATTGCCTACGAAAAGTCGTTCGAGCGCTACCGAAATTCGATTGGTCTAGAGACTGGCAACGATCTTGTGCTGGGATCTCCATACGATTACAAAAAGAACACGCTAATTGCAGTTCCTGAAGACATGCCATCCCCTGGTGAGCCTGGATTCGCGAATGCGACTGCCGATGTGTTGATCGACATTGCGCGCTCTAGTGCTGGTCGGGTGCTCGTATTGTTCACTTCGATATCGGCCCTTGATAACGCCAGAAAAGCAATCGCTTCGGTATTAGGCAAAGAAGGCATTCGAGTGATCGCTCAGGGGGCGGACGGCTCGCCTGCACGAATAATGCGAATGCTGGCCGAAGAAGGTCAGACTATCGCATTGGGAACAAGTAGCCTCTGGGAAGGTGTTGACCTTCAGGGAGCATCATTAGATGCGCTGGTGATGGCAAGATTGCCATTCCCAGTACCATCGGACCCGATCGTGGCGGCTCGTAGTGAGCTGTTCGAAGATGGGTTCAGTGAATACAGTATTCCTGAAGCAGTACAGCGATTCCGGCAGGGTTTTGGTCGCCTTATTCGGTCTCGCACCGACCGCGGCGTGTTTGTGATCCTCGACAATAGAATTGTGACCAAGCAATACGGTGTGAAATTCCAACGATCATTACCAAGATGTACTGTTCGTCGGGTTAGTACAGAGCGCTTATTTCCTTTATTGGAGAGCTGGCGCGATGGGACATTTGAGTGACGATAACTGACAACGCTTCGACAACTACGAACTCGGTGCAACTGCCCGTAGGCTACGTCGATATTTCGGCGACTCTCGACGGTGGTCAAGCTTTTCGATGGTGGCCGGAAGAATCAGGCGGATATCGAGGCGTTGTTGGGCGTCGTACAGTGAACGTCAGCGAGATCGACGGTGGAGTGGTCGTCACACCTCGTGATGGCAAAGGGGTCGAAGGACTTGAGCACACTATGCTCGAATATCTTGGTCACGATCAAGACATCGAAGGATTTCGTACCCGATTTGCCGATGACCCATGCTTAGGACCTGCACTGCGTGGTTATTCAGGTCTTCGAGTACTCCGCCAAGATCCGTGGGAAGCCTTATTTGGCTTCATCACCTCAAGTACATCGAATATTCCGAGAATCAAACTCAACGTTGGATCGGCAGCCGAACGGCTTGGGTACTCAGTAGGACCGGAAGCCAGAGACGTTACATTCCCCGAACCTGAAGTGGTAGCCGAAGCCGGTGAACAATTCCTGCGTGATCTGGGTTTTGGATTCCGAGCCAAATATATTGCACCGGCTGCAGAAGCCGTCGCATCGGGTCAGTTGCGGTTAGCCGATCTCAGAGAGGCATCATATTCGGATGCCCGAGAGGCGCTTGTTGCCCTTCACGGCGTTGGCGAGAAAGTAGCCGACTGCGTACTGGCGTTCTCGTTAGATAAGCCGGAGTCGTTCATTGTCGATCGACACATTCTGCGTGCATTGCACAAGTGGTACGACCTGCCTGAAAAGGCATCGCTGAGTTATGCCGCTGATTGGGCACGTGATTTCTTTGGAGAGCACTCAGCACTAGCGAATCAGTACATGTTCCATCGCGAGCGTCTTGCACGTCGTGCTTCGGAGTGGGGCGGCACACACGTCGAGCGTGCATTGCCTGAGGACGAGGTTTAGTTACTTCGTCAGGAAGCCGGGAAGTCGACTCTTTGCGAGATCGATCTCTTCTTGCTTAGTGCTGACTTTGCCGTCGAGTTTTGCCCTGCGCACAATGTCGATTAACTGACCGATTATTGGTCCTTGCGGGATACCGATCTCCAAAAGATCATCACCGGTGATTTCTGGCTTGATGAACCGGATTTTCTCAACGTATTCAACCAGCTTGTCGCGGCGAGGCAAAGGTGGTCCGGCAAGTATGTAGGCGCTGATCGAAGCTAGCGGAATCGCTCGTAGTAAATCCGAAACTTCACTTGGAGCGAGGTTTGGCTGATCCAAAACTGCCACATGCTTGGCAAGTTGTGCGTTACCTGTGATTGATTCACCCCATGCCGGGGGGGCGTCGAATCTTTGCACAACCTGTTTCGATTCGTCTTCGTTTAGGCCGAACGTAGTGATAGCCAAAAGATCGGGAAGTTCAGTTGAAGCCACTTCCTGTTCCGATTGATCGGATAACACCTGGAGAGCTTTGGTTCCGATTCGAAGCCCTGGGCTAATTGCGGCGAGTAGTCCGATTTCCTCGGACATTCGCAACATTTCGACTCGATTCGGTTCTGATAGCACTAGTTCAAATTCGTTCCGTACCCGCGTTCCGCTTAGCCGATCGATGTTTGGCAGAGATTTAGATATAAGTTCGTTCGTGCGGGAATCGAGGTTGAACCCAAGACGAACTGCGTATCGCACTGCTCGGAAAATTCGAGTGGGATCATCGACGAAACTAGCGTCGTGTAGCACTTTGATCCGCTTGCGCATCACATCGCCGAATCCGTTCTTTGGATCAACGAGAGTTCCCCAGTCAGATCCTGCCAACGAGATCGCCATCGCGTTTACCGTGAAGTCTCGTCGTTTCAGATCGTCATCTATCGACGAAACCGAGACATCAGGAAGTGCGGCTGAGTCGGCGTAGGATTCAGCTCGGGCTGTTACTACGTCGATCGATGAAACATCGGAAAATATTCCTGAAGTTCTGATTTTGAATGTAAGAAACTGCGATTCATCGGGCGTGGCAGCTCCGATTCGAGAAGCAAGCTCCTGAGAGAACGTTTTGGCATTACCGACCACAGATAGGTCAATATCGCCAGGCGTTCGGTCGAGGATCAGATCGCGAACGATTCCACCGACGACGTAAACGCCATCGACGCTGTCGAGTTCACTCGATATATCGCGACAGAGTTCGAACACGCGTCTGTATTCGGCAGAGGATTTTGATGTGAGAAGCTGGGAAAGGTTGGGCATTTACGCTGATTATGGTGCTTGATATCAAATACTAAGCGTTAAACCCAAATCTTTGCCTGAATGATTTGATGTAGCGTTGCTAGACTTTGTCGGAATGCGCGAGAGACTAGCGAAAGAATAGTTGTTAGCAATGTCAGAAAATACGACAGTCAAGATCGATGTATTCATCGACTACACCTGACCATGGGTTCGACAGGCCGGCATTTGGCTGGCCAGGGTGAAAGAAGAACTTGGGGATGACCTCGAGATCAACTGGCGAAGTTTTGCTTTGGAGCAGGTTAACTCCAAAGAAGGCGAAGACTGGAAAGCATGGGATCAGGGCGCCGACTACGTGAGTCGAGGTCTCTGGTCGCTCCGAGGCGGTATCGCTGCACGCGCACAGGGAACTGCAGCACACAACGACTATATGGAAAAGATTCTTCACGCCAAGCACGTCGAACGCGAAGACGTGCGCACTCGTGAATCGGTCATAGCTATTGCTGCTTCTGCTGACCTAAATATCGATGAGTTCACGGCTGTTCTTGACGATCCTGAATCTCTCGCGCAGATTGGGATAGATCATGAAGAGGCGCTTACGCATGGTGTGTTCGGTACTCCGACTTTCGTATTCGAGGATGGAACAGCCGCTTTCTTGAAAATGTTCACTCCTCCTGAAGATGAATCGATGAGTGCGTTCAAAGACTTCATGGGTATTGCTAGTGGTCGTAAATACTTTGGTGAACTAAAACGTCCGCAACCACCTTGGCCTCGCGGCGTTCAGGATTAAGACTGCACCCCATTGCCGACATCACCGCTTGAAATAGACGATCTCATTGCGATCGAAAGTGCGCTGGACGTCACGTTCATTGATCGTGATCTTCTCATGCTGGCGCTCACTCATCAGTCATATATAAACGAACATCCCGACGAGCTTCCAGTTTCTAACGAAAGATTAGAGTTCCTAGGCGATTCGATCGTGGGAATGATTGTTGCCGATCGGTTGTACGTAGGTGCTCCCAATCTGCCAGAAGGCGATCTCACGGTTCGGCGTTCGCAGGTCGTTCGAAGGGAAACATTGGCTGCTGCTGCCAGATCGATCGGCTTAAGCGAGTGGTTAGTGATGGGACGGGGCGAATCTGCGGCTGGCGGGGCGGATCGAACATCTAACCTTGCCGATTCGTTTGAAGCTATCGTTGGAGCGGTTTTCATAGATCAGGGATACGAACAGGCTTATTCGTTCGTTAACCAGTGGTTGGGTCCATATGTCGACGACGCACTCCGAACCGAAACTCAAAAGGATCCGAAGTCGCTATTGCAGGAACATTTACAAGGGAACGGCAGCAAGCCTCCTCGTTATCGTCTAGTCTCGGAATCGGGCTTACCAAGCGAAACTGTTTTTACGATGGAAGTCGTTATCGACGGCGAAGCCATTGCGTCAGGCATAGGATCGAGAAAAATTGATGCAGAACGGGAAGCCGCTGCACGAGCACTAAACATACTTGAGTCCAACTCAAACGAATAACGTTAGATTCGCAAAAACGGCTAGATCACTGAAAAGAGGAACCGACACTGTTCGGCGTATTTAAAAAGAAAGAAAAAACTGCTGAAAGTTCGGCGAAGACAGGATCTGCCTGGCGAGGTCGACTTGGTGGGATTTTCAGTCGTTCGAAAATAGATGACGACTTTTGGGATGAACTCGAAGAAGCACTCGTTGTCTCTGACGTTGGCGTGAATACCACGATGAGTTTGATCGACGATCTCCGAGACGTCGTCAAAGACGAATCGATCAAAGAGCCAGATCAGGTTCGAGTGCGAATGCGCGACCTGATCGCCGAGATGCTCACCGATTCCACTAACGTTGATCCGATTCCTGATGACGAACCAGTGGTATTACTGGTCGTTGGCGTGAACGGTGCAGGAAAAACAACTTCGATTGCAAAAATCGTTGATGTGGCTAAGACTGAAGGCAAGAACATAATGCTCGCCGCGGCAGATACGTTTCGCGCCGGAGCAATTGAGCAGATTAAGATATGGGGCGACCGCCTCGATGTCCCAGTGATCGCGCAATCTGCTGGTAGCGACCCCGGGGCCGTTGCGTTCGATGCTCTAAATGCCGCAAGAGCACGGAATGTTGATCTATTGATTATCGATACGGCTGGCAGGCTGCACACTACGCACAACCTGATGGAAGAACTTCGTAAGGTTCGAGGAATCGTAGAGAAGAATGGTTCAGGATTTACCGAACGAATTATGCTTGTTATCGACGGCACCACCGGACAAAACGGAATGATTCAGGCTAAATCGTTCACCGAAGCCGTTAACTGCAATGGCGTATTTCTTACGAAGCTGGACGGCACGGCTAAGGGTGGGGTAGCGCTCGCTATCGCAGGGGAATTAGGATTGCCGATCTGGTTCATTGGAACCGGAGAGAAATCATCTGACATGTCTGCATTCGATTCAGACGCTTTCGCATCAGCCTTGCTTCCGGAGCCAAATAGCTAGACAGGAACTGGCTTTGAAGTACTACTTCCCCAACTAAATGCTGCAAGCAATCGCAACACTACTCACGGTCGAGCTTCTCGGGCTCGCTGCATTCCCAGTTGTTGCACGTGCGTTCCCGATTTTGGCAGATCGCGGTTGGGCGATTTCGAAGCCAATCGGAATGTTGCTCATTGCCACAGCCGTGTGGTTGCTGTCCTATACCAAGCTAGTGCCTAACGATCCGCTGAGTTGGTGGTTGGTATTGGCAGTGCTTGCTCTGGTGAGTATTTGGCTACTTCGGACCGATTTGCCGCAATTACGACGAGCTGTCGCCAGACGCTGGCGAATAATCGTTGCCGTCGAGATCGTTTTCATTCTGTTCTTCGTAATGTTTCTTTCGATGCGGGCATTCGACCCTGCTGCATCGGGTACTGAAAAACCGATGGATCTGATGATGCTTACAGCGGTGACAACCGCAGATCACGCTCCACCTGAAGATCTATGGCTCGCCGGCGAACCGATTGCTTACTACTATTTCGGATACTGGATATACGGCGGCGTGAACGCCATGGCAGGGAGTTCGGTGTCGATAGCTTTCAATGTCGGCATGGCTCTCGTAGCCGCACTGGGGGCTAGCGTCGCGTTCTCGCTTGCAGTGACATTCGTGAGGCGAGATGGCGGCGCACTCAAACCTTCGCTCATTGCCGGAAGCGTGTCGGCATCGCTTTTGCTGCTCGTATCGAATTTGTCGGGTTTGTGGACGCTTCTCGATATCACCAAGATCTCTCCAGTGTGGTTGTTGAACTGGTATCACGGCAATGGATACGAGCGGATAGACAGAATCGCTATTTGGCGACCTGACGATTTTTGGTGGTGGTGGAAGAGTTCGAGAATCACTAACACGTTCGATGACGCTGGGAACGGACTCGATTTTACGATCACAGAATTTCCGTTTTTCAGCTTCCTATTGGGAGACTTTCACCCGCATCTAATGTCGATTCCGTTTGTGCTCACAGGGCTCACTGTCCTCACTGCATTGTTCATGATGCACAAATTGATTTCATTCAGAACTCTTCGAAAGAACGTGCCCGCTGCTGTGATAGCGGCATTGGTGATCGGGGCATCAGGTTTCATCAATTTTTGGGACGTTGGGCTACTGCTTTTGTTGTCGATGGGGCTGGTTGTCGCTGGATGGGTTTCGCAACGTAAATCAGGCATGAAATCGATACTGGCAGCCGGGTTACCGATGATGTTTCTTTGGATCATTGGCATATTGGTTTATTCACCGTTCTACTTCGGCACAGCGGAGAGCCAAGTTCAATGGCCGCCTCTGGCTCCAGTGAAATTCGGGAGCCGACCTGTTCACTTTTTGTCGATCTGGGCTCTCCTAATAGTTGTCGCGGCACCGACCGCAATGCTTCTTGCTAGTCGCTACACGAACATAGTTGTTCGAATGTTGACTGGTAAGAAACCTCTCGATGCCCGGGAAACTCATTTGTTTTGGCGTCCAGCTTGGATTACAGCTGGGGCACTGACCGTGGTGCCGTGGCTAATTTGGGCGGTTACGCATTTGGCGTTCAACGAGACAGCTAATGCGTCTGACATCGTGTCCAGACTTCCAGTAACTGCCGCCTTAGGCGTGGCGGCTTCGACACTTATTGCCGTGCTATTGACTCGTGCAAGACGTGGTGCCGATGACGGTAGTCATTTTGTAACAATGCTCGGTGCGCTTACGCTCTATCTGTTTTTCGCCGCCGAACTGTTCTTCGTTCACGATTTGTTCGCCAATCGAATGAATACGGTGTTCAAGTTCTACTATCAAGCTTGGATCGTTCTTTCGGTGGTAGGTGGGTACGGAGCCTACGTATGGCTGAAGCACCATTCATATTTTGTTGGGAGAAAGAAGCTTTTAAGTAGAACCGCGCTAGCTATAGTCGCCGTACTAGCACTCAGTTCGGTTTATTTCCCGATAGCGGCAGCGGTTGCTAAAACGACGTCATCGGGACTGGGACCGAATCTCGACAGTTTGAGCTACATGGAATCTCGAGACCTCAATGAGTTGAATGTAATCAACGACCTCAGGGAAATTGCCGATTCAGACGATGTGCTGGTCGAAGCCGTCGGGGATAGTTATTCCGAGTACGCTCGAATATCTGGTTCGTCGGGTGTTCCTGCGGTTATCGGTTGGGTGTTTCACGAAAGGCAATGGCGCGGCACTGACGAACTGTTTGCCGATCGTGAAGAAGATGTCCGAACGATCTACACGACTAGAGATACTGAAGAACTTCAAGCATTGATCGATAAATACGGCATCACAATGGTGGTCGTTGGTCCTCGGGAAAGATCAACCTACGGCAACATTGTGACCGGAATGTTCGATACGATTGGTGACCGAGTTATCGAACATGGTTTGTACACCGTGTTCAGTATCGATTAACCACTTTTGACGACAGATAATCCTTCAACTGAATCTTCAGCTAATGTCTTGCCTCACGTCGGAAGTTGGGTCGATGGTCGGTGGGTGAACGAGGGTGATCCTCGTGCCGCCCCGAAACGACCTGTTGCATCCGACCCAACTCTGGATCAATCTAAATCCCGTAGAGGGTTCACGATTCCGTTTCGGGTCGAATTCTCGATCTACACAGGATTGGTTCTAATTGCTCTCGCCATGCGGCTTTACGACCTTGGCGGTCGAGCTGTTCATCACGATGAGAGTCTCCATGGTTATTTCGCATATCAAATATTCAATGGCAGTGGATACGACCATAATCCGCTAATGCATGGAATGTTCCTGTTTCATTCCATCGCCACCTCGTTCTTCCTAGTCGGTGACAGTGATTTCTCTCTTCGACTTCCAATGGCTCTATTCGGGACTGGCCTTGTCCTTGTGCCACTGCTCCTAAAGCCTCGAATAGGTCAATTTGGGGCTTTGGCAGCCGGCGTTATGCTCGCGTTTTCGCCATCGATTCTTTACTACAGTCGATTCGCTCGAAACGACATCTTCATGGCTGTGTTCACACTGGCTCTGGTCGGGGTCATGTGGCGATACATTGACGAGCGTAAAAATCGTTGGCTCTACATCGGCGCTGGACTGGTTGCCATAGGATTCGCCACTAAAGAGACCCAGTACATCGTAATAGCGTTGCTTGGCGCGTTTCTCATTACTCAAGTATGGAAGGAACTGCGTGATTGGTTGTACGCCCGCCGGTCACTCGCCGAATTCAGTCCTGAAGCATCTTTCTTAGTACTGCTCGCCGCTTTGAGTCTGCCGCTTTTGGCGGCTGGTGTTGCTGTATTCCAGGGTGTTCTAGGCGTAACGCTGGCTGCAGAGGATGGCACGCCGGGAGTTCCCACTGGAAGTCCTAACGGAGCGGGCTGGAACGTTGCTATTGGTATTAGCGCAGCGTTCATTGCAGCGTCGTTAGCTGCTGGTTGGTATTGGAACAAACGGGTGTTCCTAGGCGCGTTCGCTGTATTTGCGATTGTATTTGTTTTGTTGTTCTCAAATTTCGGTTCCAATCCTGGCGGAATCGGCAGTGGAGCGTGGCAGTCGCTTGGCTATTGGATTGCCCAACATGATGTGGCTCGTGGGAATCAGCCTTGGTACTACTACTTCACTATTAGCTCGATCTACGAGTTCATGCCATTCGCAGTGGCGACCGGTGCTGCCATGTACTACGGGTTCAAATCGGGTCTTCGTCCATGGATTTTCATTGCACTGATCGCTGGTGCAATGTTGGTTCTGGCAAATGACAGTTTGAGTTTCCAAAAAGGAATCGTTCAGGGCGCTGAACAAGACGTTCTGAACTACGTCGGTCAACTAGCGTTGCTGACGGTATACGGATCTGCAATTGCGCTGACACTTGTAATACGAACTAACAAGTTCAACAAATTCCTGTTCTTCTGGACCGTCGGAACCTTCATTGCCTACACCCACGCTGGAGAGAAGATGCCGTGGTTGATCGTGAACATCGCTGTACCAGCAGTGATACTCGCAGCTAGCACGCTCAATGACATCGTCATGTCGATCGATTGGCGTAACGCTTGGCGAAACCGTGCGGGGCTCACGATCGTCGGTGTTCCGGTGTTCTATCTGATGCTTTGGAAAATTGTGTTCCATGATCTTGGGGAAGGAGCCGGTCAATTCGCAGCAGCTTGGGCGATCCTAGCTGTACTTGGGCTGCTTCTGCTCGGACTTCAAGTCTTAGGCTCAAGAATCGGTCGCTCACAGGCCCTCGGCATAGTTGGGCTCCTAACTGTAGTAATAATGTTTGGATTCACATTTAGAGCAGGATGGATCGCCAGCTTCGAGAACGGCGACATTCCAGTCGAAATGCTTGTGTACACCCAGACTTCGCCTGACATACACAACTTGGCTAAAGAGATCGAACAGACTGCAAATCTCACTGGCGATCGTTACGAAATCAAACTCGCAATAGATATTCGTGACGCCTACTCTTGGCCTTGGCAGTGGTACCTCCGGCGGTACAACGAAGTCTCCTTCAGCGATCACACATCAGATGCCGTCGAAGTGGCTGACGACCGGTTGATCGCGGTAATTAACGCTAACAATCAGGCAACAGCCATAACGAAAATGCCAGATGGCTTTTCTGAAGGTCGAAAACTGGTTCACCGTTGGTGGTTCCCTGAACGGTATCGAGACGTAACTCCAAAAACGTTCTTTGATACGTTGTTGGATCGAAACCGCTGGGAAGGGTCGGTAGACTATTTCCTCTACAGAAAACTCTCAAACCCCTTGGGCACAATCGATTCCTACGTCTATTTCTCTGACGAAGTACCGCTAGTCCCTGCTAAGTAGAACGTTTCTTCACACCAGAGTTCAAGGACACCGATAACTACGCATGTTTTTTGGGAATAAAGCCTTTTGGCTCGGCGCTATTGGAAGCGCAGCGTTCCTTGCTGTGTTCGTTTGGTTGTTTGTCGACTTCGACATGATCGGCGATGTCCTGTCTGACGCCAACTACGTCTACATTGTTCCGTCTTTGGCGTTCTACTTTGTAGCGGTGTGGTTCCGATCCCAACGCTGGAAATTCCTACTTCGTCCACTCATCGGCAAGCCTCAGAAAAGCATCTATTCGGTCGTTGTAGTCGGCTACATGGCGAACAATCTAATTCCGGTTCGAATCGGTGAAGTTGTTCGTTCGTACTACCTGAGCCTTCGTGAATCATGCTCCGCTCCTGCGGCGTTCGGAACGGTAGCCGTTGAACGAGCCACTGACGTACTAGCGTTATTGTTTTTCCTGGCAGCGGCTGGGCTGATGGGAACGGTTGGAGTAGAACGTGCAGTCGGCGATATTTCTTCTGACGTTCCTGGCGGGGCACCGATGCTCGCCGCCGTGGCTCTGTTGCCGTTCTTAGCAGTATTCAGCGTTGTATTGGTAATTTCCACTGCCAGCAGGACAACGGTTCTCGGGTGGCTCGACCGTTCTATGTTCATGCTCGGACGTGGCTTACGCGATCGTCTACTAGGCATTGCAGATCGACTACTTGAAGGGCTAACCGTTGTTAGTTCTACTGCTGATCTGGCCAAGGTGTTTGCGTGGTCGCTGCCGGTTTGGGCCTCAGAAGCTGCGATGTACTACCTGATTGCTATTGGCTTCGATCTTCGACCAATATTCGACAGCCAAGTCGAGTTTATCGCTGCGATACTTGTGTTCACCGCAGCAGCAAACCTCGCCGGTGTATTGCCGTCAACAGCTGGTAGCTGGGGACCTTTCGACTTCTTCGGTGCCGCCGCATTGGTGGCACTTGGAGTAGGGCAGGAAGTCGCAGCTGCCTACGCTTTAACGGTTCACGTGGTGCTTTGGGTACCGCCGACAGTTGTGGGAGCCGTGCTGTTGGTCATGGACGGCAATTCGCTTTCCAGCCTGATGAAGGGTGCGAATGAGTCGCAACAGCCGATCGCAGGAGATATTTCGTCCTAATGAAAATTGGAATCATCGGTGCCGGTGCGGCAGGACTTTCCGCAGCGTTTGATCTTTCTGCCAAAGGGCACAAAGTAGTCGTGTACGAATCAGCACCGTTCATTGGAGGGCAGGCTTCGACCATTCCGGTAGGTGGGAGTCCGTTAGAGCGCGGTTATCACCACCTGTTCACCAACGATCAGGCTATTCTCGATTTGATGGCTGATCTCGGCGTTGCCGAGGCAATGAAGTGGTATCCGTCCCGGGTAGGCACGTACACATCTGGCAAGGTCTACAAAACGACTACTGCACTAGATCTTCTTCGCTTTGGAGCGATTCCGTTCTTCGATCGAATCAAGCTCGGATTATTTGCACTGAAGGTCGGTCGCATCAAGGAATGGCGTGACCTTGAAGATCAGACAGCCGACTATTGGCTAAGAGAACGTCTTGGCGGCAAAGCGTATGAGAAGGTTTGGGCGCCGCTTCTCAAGGGCAAGTTCGGCGATTTTTATGATCAGATCGGTATGCCGTGGTTTTGGTCGAAGATTCAAACAAGATTCGCTTCCCGGCAAGGTATACGTGGTCGAGAGATGCTCGGTTACCCAGATGGCAGCTTCGACACTATCTTCGACAAACTAACTGCCGCGATTAAATCCCGTGGCGGCGAAATTCATATTTCTACACCTGTCGAGAGAGTTGAAGTTGTCGATGGAGTTGCGAAGGCATTGATTGCTAAGTCACCATCGGGCGAGCAAATTCGTGAAGAGTTCGACACCATTTTGTCGACGGTTCCTTCATTCTCTTTCCCTGACCTAGTCGATCTGCCAGATGACTACAAACAACGCCTAACCGATGTTCACTATCTTGCAGCTGTGGTCGTGGTTCTTGAGATGGATCGACCTCTCACTAAGTACTACTGGATGAACATCGCTGATTCCGAGGTTCCATTCTTAGGCTTGATCGAGCACACGAACATGCTTCCGAAAGAGTGGTACGACGGCAGAAATATTCTTTATCTGACGAACTATCTCGACCGGACCGACCCGGTGTACAGCATGTCGCAGGACGAATTACTCGACTTGTACTTGCCGCATCTGACGAAGTTCAATCCTGAATTCGACCGGTCATGGGTCAAAAAGGTTCATTACAACGCACTTAGCGCGGCGCAACCAATTATCGGCACCAACTATTCCAAAGCGATTGCCGATCATCGAACGCCGGTGAAGAAGCTTTATCTGGCGAACACTACTCAGATCTACCCTGAAGACCGTGGGACAAACTATTCGATCAAGATGGGTAGAGAACTCGCCGAGATGATCGTCGAAGATGAACAACGCGGTTGGAACAGCTGGAAGTAAACTTCCTCGATCTCAATAGCACGAAGTAACAAGAACAGACTGGAAATACGGAACTATGGGACAACTCGAAGGTCAAGTAGCGATCATCACTGGCGCTGGAACGGGAATCGGCCGAGAAGCCGCGTTGATGTTCGCCGATCAAGGGGCGAAACTGGTTCTTGCCGGACGTCGAATTGAACCGCTGAACGAAGTTGTCGCGCTAATCGAAGCCAAAGGCGGATCAGCAGTCGCCAAGTCAGTCGATTTGGAAGATGGCGATGCCGCCGCCGCTCTCGGTACTTGGACCATTGCCGAGTTTGGACAAGTTGATGTTCTTGTGAACAATGCGGGCCACAGCTCTCATGTGCGATCGATTCAGTACGTGGGCCCTGAAGAATGGGCGAGCGTGTTCAGAGTGAACGTCGAAGGCGTTTACCGTCTAACTCAGTCAGTCGTTGCTTCGATGATCGAAAACGGTGGCGGAACTGTAGTGACGACATCGTCTTACGCAGCACTCCACCCCGGATTGCTTGGCGGAGCGGCTTACAGTGCTGCGAAGTCGGCTTCGTACAACATGATGCGTGGAATCAATTCCGAGCTAAACGCTAAAGGCATTCGGGCTTCGACGATCCTGCCGGCTGAGGTTGATACGCCTATTCTCAATAACAGACCTCATAATCCAGATGCCGACGCTCGTGCAACGATGATGATGCCGGAAGACGTTGCCGCGGCTATTTTGCTGTGTGCGACTCTACCCGGGCGAACGGTTATCGAAGAGATCGTAATGTCGCCGACTCAGCCTCGTGATCGATCCATCGACATGGAAGTTGCCGCTAAAGCGGGATCCCCCGACGAATAGGGCGATCTATTCACTCGCACCGTTCGAGAAGTAGTCGATCATTGGCGTGAAGTAGAAATCTTGCCATCCAGACTCATAGCCGTCGGCTTGATCGTCGGGAATGTTCCAGTGGCGAAGCGTTAACTTGGTTCCGGTATCGATCCGCTCAAGAGTGATTTCGATAGAAGAATCGGGGTCACTGCCCTCGAACTCTGTCGTGCGCCAGGTTTGAAGGATTCGCTTGCCATCGTCGAGTTCTAAATTGATCCCGTTAATATAACCGTCATGAGCTGTGAATATTCCGGCGATCTCATTCGTTGCGGTTGCTGGCGATTGAGTCATTGCACCGTGCTGTTTGCCATCTAACCACGCGTCGAATATTTTCTTAGGCGATGTCGGAATTTCAGTTGTAATTGTGAATTTGTTCATTACGGCTTGTACTGCTAACAGCAGAACTGTGTGGTGCTAACTAACGATCGAAAGCATCGGAGATCATATCTGGGTCATAGCCAGTCCACGTATCTCGATACTGTACGCGACGTTCGCCTCGTTCACCAACAACCTCGAATACAGGAGACTCGTGTCCACCCCAATGGAAGTGTTGTCCCGGTTCGTCAGTGACTTCGACAGAGATGTCTGGTCTGTCGAACAAATCCTTTCGAAGCCGAGTACCTAGACCGGGGCCTTCTGGAGCGAGCATGTAGCCATCAACAACTTTGATGTTTGTTTCGAGAACTTTCTCGTACCAGCCGCCTTTACCGTAGAAAGCTCGGCAGCTTTCCATCAAAAACACGTTCGGGGCATTCATTGAGATATGTGCGCACGCAAACACGTTTACTGGGCCTGTCATATCGTGGGGAGCTACCGGACGCTGCTCGGCTTCTGCCATCGTGCAAATTTTCTTTGTTTCTGTGATGCCGCCCGTCCAAATCAAGTCGGGCATAACGACTTCGGCTGCTCCTGCCTTTAGATACTCTCTGAACTGATATTTACTGATTAGTCGTTCAGAAACACAAACAGGAGCTTCGATTTCGTCGGCAAGTCGCAGGTGGCTTTCGACGTTAGTTGGCTGAATGAGCTCCTCTTGCCACATCATGTCGAGGTGATCCATCGCCTTGCCGATCTTGATCGCTGAGTTGAGGTTCCAGCGTCCGTGCCCATCATTGGCTACTTCGATCTGATCACCCACGGCGGCTCGGATGTCCTCGACTGGCTTTATCAGCAGCTTCATATCTTCATTTGAGATGTGGGTGCCACGGTTGATGTCAGCAAACTGGTCGGTGAACGCCCATTTCATCGCTGTGATGCCATCGTCGAGAAGGCTCTTTGCAAGCGTGCCCGCGTCGACGATCGCCATCTCCATATCTTTGTTGTCACCGTACTGGCCGGTGGTGTTGTACGTTCGAACTTTGTCTCGGCATGCGCCACCGAGCATGTTGTAGATGGGTTGCCCTGCGACTTGCCCTGCGATGTCCCACAAAGCGATATCAATAGCGGAAATTGCCCGCGCCTCTGCTCCTGCATATCCGAAAGCGTTCGCCATATCGAACATGTCTCGCCAGTGACGTTCAATCGCCAAGGGATCCTTTCCGATTAGCATCGGCGCAAACATTTCGTGGATGCATCCAGTCACTGCTCTTGGTCCGAAGAAGGTTTCGCCTAGTCCAACGTGTTCCGAATCAGTTTTAACTTGAACCCACGTAACCATTGGGAATTCTTCTACCAGGATTGTTTCAATTGACGTGATTTTCACGTTCTGACTCCGCTCGATAGTGTCTGTGATCGGTTGATCGACGTATTCTATTGCGCATATTAGATTGTTGAGAGGAATTTGCGTTGCCAAAAGACATCACGGAACGACTGGCGGCTTGCTACACCGGAGCCGTTTATGACGTAATGCGAGAGATGGGACACCCCGATTGCGTGTTGCCGCACGAAATTCGTCCGCTCGACGACACTCAGACTCTTGCCGGACCCATTTGGACGTGCAGTGGTCGTATCGACGAAACAATTTCTAACGACGATTCATTGATGAGTTGGACCGGATTGCTCAGTAAAGCGCCTTCAGGTTCAGTGCTGGTTTGCCAGCCAAATGACTCGACCATCGCTCACATGGGTGAACTTTCAGCGGAGACTTTGAATCATCGTGGCGTGCTCGGATATGTCGTTGATGGTGGAAACCGAGACTCAGATTTCATCAAGAAACTCGGTTGGCCTGTGTTCTTTCGCTACTTCACTCCTAAGGACGTAGTAGGCAAGTGGGCAGTGGAATCGATGGGTGAACCGATCGTAATCGGTGATGTTGAAATCACGTCAGGTGATTGGATTCTTGCTGATATCGACGGTGTTGTGGTTATTCCCCAGTCGATGATCGAGTCGGTTCTCGATAAGACCGAAGAGATCATGTCGACCGAGAGTGAGCTTAGGACGATGATTCTGAACGGCATGGATCCACAGGAAGCGTATAAAAAGTACCGACTCTTCTGAGTCTTAAAGATTCGCTCAAATTACGTTGTCTCGCATATTGGGCTCTGCTAGGATTGTGATTCAATTCTCGAAGTCGAATATTCCACTTTTTCGTTGAGGCTAAATTGACCACTGCTGAGACAGCGCAGAGCTCGAAATTACGTGAACAAATCAGGCAAGTGCTGAACGCTCAGCCACAGCCGACGGTAACAGTCCTTTCATCGTTAATCGCGATACAGGATTCGATTCACTATCTTCCTGACGAAGCCATCAAAGAGACGGCTACGTTCTGCGGCTCTACCATCAACGAGGTGTGGAGCGTTGCGTCGTTCTACACGAACTTCCGTTTCACAGAACCTGGCGATAAGACGCTCGATGTGTGCTGGGGGCCTGCCTGCCACGTTGTTGGGGCGCAAGCAATTCTCGATTCGGTGCACACCGCTCTCGAAATCAAAGAAGAGGGCGAAAGTCCCGACCGCAAAGTGACTCTCAAGTACAACACCTGTTTGGGTGCTTGTGCGCAGGGTCCGGTTATCGCAATTAATCATCATCTAATCGGCAAACAGACTCCGGAGTCCGCAGCGAAGATCGCTCGAGAGCTTCGAGGCCAGAGCAGCTAGCTAACAAGCTAGTCGATCAAGAGCACCAGAGGACCAGATAACCGATGTCAACGCCGTTCGAAGAACTCCAAGCCCGCGCTAAAAAACGCTGGGAGGAGCTGACCTCAGGCGATAGCGCATGGATCAGAGTCGGCGGCGGTACTTCAGGTCAAGCTGCCGGTGCAGATGCAGTGCTCGACGCATTTAAATCTTCTGTTGAATCATCTGGGGTAAACGCCAACGTTTCTATGGTCAGCGCAATGGGGTTGATGTACCTAGAACCGCAAGTCGACATTCTTATGCCAAACGGCGCAAGGGTTTACTACGGAAACGTCGAACCTGAAGAAGCTCAGAAGATTGTTGAGCAACATGTAAAGAACGGCGAACCGCTTACTGAACGGGCGTTCGCTTACTCGGGCGGCGATGGAAACGGTGTTGGAAATCTTCCTGAACTGAACAGCTTGCCAATGGTGGCTCTTCAACAGCGAATCGCCACCCGTAACTTCGGCGATACCGATCCTCACGATTTGCTTCAGTATGTTGCAAACGGCGGTTACACAGCCCTGAACCGTGCTCTAACGGAATTGACTCCCGAAGAGATCGTCAATGAGATCAAAGCTGCCGGGCTACGAGGTCGTGGCGGTGCTGCGTTCCCAGCGGGAGTGAAGTGGAGCTTCCTGGCTCCATCTAAAGCTCCAGTGAAGTACGTTCTCTGCAACTGCGAAGAAGGCGACCCCGGTGCGTTCAACGACAAGGGAATTATTGAGAACGATCCTCACACGCTAGTCGAAGGTCTGATCATCAACGGTTACGCCACTCGATCAACTCACGGATACATATTCATTCGTACTGGTCACGAGTTGCCAATCGAATCGGCTCGCAAAGCTATCGCTGCTGCCTACGAGGCGGGATTGCTAGGCAAGAATATTCTGGGATCCGACTTCTCATTCGATATGGAAGTTTCGCTAACGGGTGATTCTTACGTTGCGGGCGAAGAAACAGCCTTGATGGAAGCGATCGAGGGTAAACGCTCGACTCCACGGTTCAAGCCTCCGTTCCCGGCTGCTGCGGGTCTTTGGCAGAAGCCGACAAATATCAACAACGTCAAGACGCTCGCTTACGTTCCAGAAATCGTCCGAAATGGATCGGACTGGTTCAAGAGCATCGGAACAGAGACCACTTCCGGTACAGCTATCGTTTGTCTTTCAGGGCACATCACTTACCCAGGCATGTATGAAGTGCCGATGGGAATGACCATCCGCGAGGTACTTGAAAAAATTGGCGGCGGTGTTTCGGTAGGTGAGCGAATCAAAGTGCTTCAGGCAGGTGGCCCGTTGAACGGCCTGCTTGGCGAAGACGCATTCGACACCATGATCGACTTCGATGCTATGTCGGCGGCTGGTGCGTCTATCGGATCTGGTGGAATCATCGTCGGAAACGAGACCACGAACGTTGTCGACCTATTGCGTTCTCTCATCGCATTCAACCAGTTCGAGTCTTGTGGAAAATGCTTCCCTTGCCGACTTGGCAACACTCATATGCTCGAAATTCTGGACCGAATGTGCCAGAACAAAGCCAAATCTGCCGACCTTGCTCTTCTTGAGCGCGTTGGCACAAGCATGAAAGCCGGTTCGCTTTGCGGACACGGTCAACTTGGCTTCAACCCGATCGCATCAGCTCTGAAGTATTTCGGAGATGAGATCAAATCTTGCTTAGCTGGAGAAATCGCCCCTGGCGGTGTTTTCGGTGATGGCACGATGATTCTTCCTACTCGTACACGTCCTTAGTCTAGAGCCCCACCAAAAGCCCAAACGTTCGGAGATTTCTGCATGGCCGATGGAACTACCTTCAAGATCGATGGCCGCGACGTAGTCGCAAAGCCTGGCCAAACGATCCTGCAGGCGGCAATGGATCAGGATATTTACATCCCTTACCTCTGCTACTACCCGAAAATGAAGCCGCAAGGCTCATGTCGGGCGTGCATGGTTGAGGTTGAAGCTAACGGTCGAAAGATGACCGTTGCTTCCTGCACAACTCCTCCGATGCCGGATGCCGAGGTTACGACCAACAGCGAAGACGTTCAGGATCTTCGACGGAACGTCATCGAACTGTTGATGACTGAGCACCCGCACGGTTGTCTCACCTGCCACCGTATCGAACTATGTGGCCCGCAGGACATCTGCCAACGCCACGTAACGGTTACCGATCGTTGCACTATTTGCCCTAAGAACGAACGATGCGAGCTTAAAGACACGGTGCGACTGGTCGAACTCGACTTACGCACGCCTTTGAACTACCACCGTCGCGATCTACCGATTCACTCGGACGATCCGTTCTACGACCGTGACTACAACCTTTGTATCGTCTGCTCACGTTGTGTGCGAGTTTGTGACGAAGTTCGCTTCGACACGGCACTAACGCTTACTTCTCGTTCAGGCGTAGCGCTTGTCGGTACGGCGCACGGAACATCGCTGCTCGAATCGGGCTGTGAATTTTGTGGAGCCTGTGTCGATGTCTGCCCAACTGGTTCGCTTACCGAGCGCAACTACAAGTGGGAGAAAGCAGTCAAGGAAGTAACGACGGTCTGCACCAACTGCCCAGTCGGTTGCCAGATGATTGCTGAAGTGAATAAATTCGGCAAAGTAGTTCGATTCAAGGCCGACCTCGCAGGTGCTGCAAATAACGGACAGGCCTGCATGACTGGTAAGTTCGGATATGAATACACCAACGACAGTTCACGTCTGAAGCGACCTTACGTTCGTGAAAGTGGAATTCTCCGCAAGGCATCGTGGGATGAAGCACTCGAAAAGATCAAGGCTGGTCTTGGCGGGCGTTCAAGCGAAGAAGTAGCTGTTATCACGTCGCCACGTGGGTCGAACGAAGACCAATACGTTGCAGCGAAGTTCGCAAAATCTGTACTAAAGACAACCAACATCGATTCTGCGCTAAATAGCGACAGCGCTATGTTGTCTCAACTCGAAACACGACTTGGTGCTGGTGCCGCAACGAACCCAATTTGGGGTCTTGAACGATCAAAGAGCCTGTTGGTAGTTGCCGGTAACCCTACTGAAGAGCAAAACGTTCTTGCCGTTCCTGCCAAGAAGGCAATACGTGAAGGCGCCAAACTAGTCGTGATCGACTCACGAGAGACCGAGTTGACTCGGTACGCAACTGAATGGCTTCGTCCTAAGCCAGGCTCCGAAGCACTTCTTATCGCAGGAATCAGCCGTGTGATCCTCGATGAAGCCCTTGAAAACAAGGACTTCGTTGGAACACGAATCGATCAGGCTGACGAACTCAAACAGTCGCTATGGACATTCGATCTTGCAAAGGTATCTCGTGACACTGGAATAGAAGATTCCCAGATACGACGAGCCGCAAGGATATTTGCTGAAGGTGACTCAGGAGCAATTCTGCTCGGTAACGATGGACTCGACGATACCGCATCCGAGCAGTTGGTCGACGCAGTTATCGACCTTGCTGCTATCACTGGAAACATCGGAAACGTATCGGGCGGAATCTTCCCTCTGTATCAAGGTGCCAACACGCTAGGCGCTCGTGACATGGGCGCAGTTCCTGCGGCAAATGGCCTCGGCATTGCCGAAATGATCTCAGGAATGTCATCTGGAAACGTCAAGGCTGCGCTTGTGATGGCGGACGGAGTATCTGGCTATTCGCCAACACTCCAGTCCCTGCCGGTCGCACTAGAAAATCTCGACTTCTTAGTCGTATCTGCTGCCCTCGATTCCGAAATTACTCATCACGCCGATGTTGTACTTCCTGCCGCCACCTACGCTGAACAAAACTCGACTGTTACAAACGTCGAGCGACGAATTCAGCTTCTGAGGGTTACAGCTGAACCTCGACACGAAGAGCGAACAGGTTGGGATACCGTATCTGCTATCGCCAACGCGATGGGTGGCTCCGGCTTCGACTACTCGTCGGCTTCTGAAGTGTTCGCCGAGATTGCCGATAACGTTTCGACGTATAGCGGTCTAACTCACGAGAAACTGCAGTCGGGTGGTACTCAATGGCCGACTGGTGCTGATGACACTTCTATCTTGTTCTCGAATGAAGATTCGAAGGTTACCGTCGTGACACTGAACTACGACGATCTCGCAAAATCGGTTGAAGCTGATGCGCTCAGGTTCGCTCCTGGCAGAGTTCTCAGCCAGCCAGAACGCGATGTCGTTGTTCGTAAGCCTGCTGATATGAACTATGTCGAACGCGATCAGATCATTCAGGTTCACGCAGACGACGCTAAGACCGCCGGAGTGAACGAAGGCGATATCGTTCAGATAACCGCCGACGATGGACACGTGCTTGCTCGTGGTAGGGCGGTGTTTGAATCGCCACAGGTAGGTCTTGTCGGATCAACAACATTGTTTGGTGAGCTGGCAACCAAGATGCACGAGCTTGAAGCGCCAGATTGGACGCCACAGATGCCAGGGTTAGGCTATTCAACGGTTACACTTGAATCAGCACCTGCTGAGCAAGAAGCTGGTGCAGCAGCCGATTAGTTGAAACTATAAGCTGTCACAATGCAGACTCGTTGCATCCTTTTTGTAACTTTCTGTATCTAATATCTCGAAGGTCGCCACGAAAGCGGCTTTCTCATTTGGCTCTTATGGGTCAGTAATGGTGTGAATAATCGCTAAGGGGCGAATTGGAATGGCAAAACCGCAGGATGTGAATGACGCCGAGTTCGACGCTGAAGTCATCAACTCAGATATCCCAGTACTTGTCGACTTTTGGGCAGAATGGTGTGGTCCCTGCAAAATGATCGCTCCAGTAGTTGAAGAACTAGCCGGTGAATACGACGGCAAGGCGAAATTCGTCAAACTGAACGTCGACTTCAACCCGCAGACATCGGCTAAGTACGGTGTTCGCAGTATCCCAACTCTATTGATCTTCAAGGGCGGAGCCCCGGTTGGTCAGGTAGTTGGAGCAGTACCGAAGAGCGTGTTGCAGGCACGACTTGAAGACGCAATGTCTGTCTAAGAGATTTTAGAATCTTATAAATCGGCCCTGCCAGAATTACGCTGGTGGGGTCTTTTTTTTGCCCTTAGTTAAAGGGTGCGAAATTGCAATTGTCATTCTGAACTAGATTCAGAATCTCGTGCGAAGTCACAACTGAAGATTCAGTCGCAACAAAATAATTGAATAATCTTTGCCCGATGAAGGCTGAAACATCAGCCAGCAGGTGAAACTCGCGGTAATCTTGCTGAGTTCCCAATCTAACGGGTACGAAACAGTGGGGGAGTGGATGGGTCCCGGTGGGCCTCACGGACTTCAACTCCGCTGGCGTGCGTCCTTCGGCGTGCGCGGAGGGTTCGACTCCCTTGCACTCCCGCCAATTGTTGGACGAATCCCGCTCCAGCGTTTTGACCGCGTTAAATTCGAATATTTAGCCCGGCCTGATCCGTTGATGAGCCAATAGTTTCGCTTACAACTACGGTGAAGCACTCACAGCGCTTTCGTACTCACTCGCGAGTCTGAAACAGTGTTCACGACGTAATGTTGAAATGTGGAACTAGAAAATACGAGTAGTGCGCAACATAGCTCGAGTCATCCGCTCGATGCAACAGAAAACTTTCTTGAGGCAGGTTCGCCTGTCAAACAGTACGCGCTCGCTAGCATATTGATTGTTCTTGCGGCCCTTATCGCCGTGAACTTCGTTTCGAGTCGTGTGGAGCGCGAGAGCGTGATTTCGCGACTGGAAACGGAAGCATTGGGACCTGCCAAGGTTTCTACGTTCCGAATCGTTGAAGCTCTGAGTCAGATAACCCATCCCGGCGCGGGGATGCTGCTTACGCTGCCTAACGAAATCAGCGTGATCGACCGAATCGTGCTCGATGCCCTAGCAGGTCAGCAGGTAGCAAGAGTCGACATATTAGATTCATACGGCGAAATCATCTATTCGACCGATCCCTATTACATTGGTGACGATTCCGAATACGCACTTGGACCAAACACTGCGACCGGTGACTATGTCGGTGCAGCTGCTGTCAGTGGCTTAGACGGTCACACAGCGCTTATCGAGGCGGTCATAACCCGAGTTCCAGTATTTACAGAGGGACAGGTTCCTGGGCCTAATTCGCACGAAACAACCCTGATTATGTATCGAGATGTCTCAACAGCCATCGATGCTGCAACTGCGGCGGGGGCGAAATTCCGGTTCTGGATGGTCATCGGAGTAATGGCCGTTGTCTTTGTCAGCCTGATGATCGTTGTAGTGAGGGGGCATCGAGTACAGACCGAAGCTCGGCTCAAACTTGAAGAGCTGCTCATTCACGAGCACTTGTTGGTTTCTGAACTGGATCAACGTAATGTGGATTTGAAATCGGCCGACGAAGCTCGTCTGCGTATGTTGTCTGTAGTCACTCATGAACTGGGTAACCCGTTGACGAGTATTTCTGCGTTTGCGAGCATGCTTTCGAAAAACAAAGAAGGCAGATTATCGGATCGCGACATGAGAATGGTCGATGCGATTACTCGCGGCGAGACCCAGATGCGAACTCTGGTCAAGGATCTTCTTGATTTGTCGCGAGTTGAAGCAAATGAGATGGAATTAGACATGCTGCCCGTGGAAGTAAAGGGCGTTGTCGACGGTGTACTTGAATCGATGAAACCTATATTCGAGAATAAGAGTCAACAGATCGTCTCGGATCTATCTGATGTGAATGTTGAAATAGTTGGTGATCATTCACGCCTAGTCCAAGTTGTTACGAATCTCCTGTCGAACGCCTCGAAGTACTCACCAGAAGATTCGACGATTCGTGTCTCTACTCGCTCGACCGAAACTTGTTCGATAATCGAGATTTCTGACGCCGGTATCGGTATTTCTGACGAGGACCAACGGAAACTGTTTACACCGTTCTTTCGTGCAGAAAATAGCGAAACACGCCAAGTGCCTGGCACTGGACTCGGCCTGGTCATCTGTAAGCAAATCGTTGAACTACACGGTGGCGTGCTGAAAATCCGCTCAGCTAGAGGACGTGGAACGACAGTCAGGATCGAAGTACCGATTAGCGAGAGAGCAGCAAGGTCGTTCGACGCAGCATAGGCGGATGAATGCTATTAGTCGCTAGCGACTAGCTCATCGGGAAGTTGCCCACACGCTGTGTAATTCGATGCATCGGCATACGCGCATGAACATTCACAAGGGCCCCGTGTGTAATGATCTCCGTAAGCGCAGAGTCAATAAGCGTTATCGAGGAACCTTTCACGACGTTCTGTAACGAATGCAAAACAGGGCCTACATCGGTGCAAACACCTGAGTGAATATGAATTGGCTGTGCTGCGTCGGATGATGGTGATACCGAAATCTCTATCGTCGTGGTATTTGCATCTGAAACGAATGTGGCTGTGCCGAACTGACCTTCGCCATCAGTCGGAGAGAGGTTGACGACAACTCTAGTGATTCCGTTCTCATTCGTAATCACCGGGGTCGGTGTCGGGTCTCGTTCAACATTGCCCACAGTCCCGGTATCTGGGGTCTCTTCCGCTGCACACGAGATTACAAGCACAAATAATAAAGTCATTACCGCGATCATAAATGCTCGCTTCGATGACGTGTAAATCGCTATTTTGTACGTTCCTTATAAGACATCAGCAGTGCACCGTCGAGAGGGAGTTAACCGGTTGTAACCAAATACGATGGTTTCTTGGAATCGGATCATTTCTTGGTTGAAAACTGCTCGCTAGCTTCGGTCGAACACGCCGTGCCAGTCGTCTTTGATTGGCCAAGTTAGCTGATCTTCGATGTCATCGTGGTCGGCATATGTGACCTTGACGTCTTCAATACTCTTTCCGACAACTTCGATGTCGTCTAGACCAAGATTACGAAGTTCCATCGCGTACCTGAGATAACCGACTTGTTCCAGTTGGTATCCCATCACCTGAAGTCCTACGACATCGGCGGCAATTCCATGGTGAGATGCGACGACAACGTTAGATGGCATCTCGAAACCATCGATCGGACCGTTTCCTTGCATGCCGACTGTTCCGTCGATAATTGTGAGATCAGGAACCACATGTTGCGCCATCTTTGCGAGAGTGAGGTTTATCGCCTTGCTCCCCTTATGGATCTTCTTCTTCTGCTCAACACCAGAAAGCGTGCCGACAAGAATATTCTTCAAACCTAACGTGACTACCACGTTGTTGTGAGTTTTCATCGGGCAAACAGAAACCACATACGATTCTGAGAGCCGTTTGGACATATACAGAGTCTGTGGATTCAAATGATCGTCGAACGCCGGGACAGGAATGCTGTCATCGGTGTTGAGGTCCATGAACTCGATCTTGTAGTCGTTTGCCAGATCACGATAGCCGTAGTTGTCGAAGCCAGAATCAGGCGTTCCAATGGCAGGTCCAACAGCAATTACAAATTCGTTGACACCTTTGCTGGAGAGATATTCGAGAGTAGCTCGTGTTGCATCGACGTGAGTGGCAGCAAGTTGGTTCGTTGTCGTAACGAAGTTCGGCTTGACCATTACTGGGCGGTCAGGAATGACTACATCGGAATCGATCAACTCGAGAGCCTGTGCGACTCCCCGTAGACGGTTTTCTGTGCTGGCGATGCTGACTCTAATCAAAACTAGACTCCGTTACTTGAACCTGAACTCACGTGAACTCCACTGGCAATGCGGTGATGATATCTGAATCATCATATGTTTTTCAGGTTACGAATTGGAACAATCTGGTGCTAAAGTGCGCATCGGCTCAGATTCACTACAGTTCAGGAGATCAAGCGTGCAGTACAAGTCGCTCGGAACGACCGATATCAAGGTTTCGGAATTCGCTTTAGGCTGCTGGCCGTTTGCTGGCGGAAAAGTTTGGGGTCCTCAGGACGACGACGTATCAATCGCCACTGTGCATGCTGCCTTGGACAAGGGAATCACGTTCTTCGACACTGCCGAGGGCTACGATGATGATTCGCATTCTGAAGAGGTGCTAGGGCGAGCTTTGATAGGTCGCCGCGACGAAGCTGTAATCGCTACGAAGATAAGCCCTCCTCATCTAGTTCCTAATCTTGTCGAACAGACCTGTGATGCTAGTTTGCAGAAATTGCAGACTGACCATATCGACTTGTACCAGATTCACTGGCCAAACCATGACGTAGCCGCTGAGGATTCGATAGCGGCTCTGTTGAAACTCCGAGACGCGGGGAAAATACGGGCGATAGGTGTCTGTAACTTCGGTGTTCAAGATCTAACTACAGCGCTGCAATCTGCCGAGATAGTTACTAACCAGCTTCCCTACAACTTACTATGGCGTCCTATTGAAGTTGAAATTCAGCCGACGTGCCTTGAAAACAACATCGGACTTATTTGCTACAGCCCTCTTGCGCAGGGACTGCTCACCGGCCGATATGCCTCACCAGATGAAGTTCCCGATGGTCTGTCACGATCTCGATTGTTCAATAACGACCGACCGCTAGCGAATCACGGTGAAGACGGTTGTGAGGCTGAAGCGTTCGATGCGATCGCACAGGTTATCGAAATTGCTGCTGAACTTGGAGAGCACCCAGCAAAAATCGCTCTTTCGTGGGTTCGTTCCCGTCCCGGTATTACTTCGTTGCTCGTTGGGGCACGATCTCCAGAAGAACTCGATCTAAATATCCCGGCGTTCGAATACGAGCTCCCTGAGGGAATAGCCGACCGATTGTCGGCTGCTACCGAACCGGTCAAGGCGAAGCTTGGATCGAACGCTGATATGTGGAATGGCGACAATCGAATGCGGTAGTAGTCGGTTCGATTAGCGTTTTTAAACTAGCTGACTGCTACCTGCGGGGCGGCGGTAAGACCGAAGTTCTTCACGGCAAGATCGGCGATGTAGTCGCCAATCACAAGCGATGAAGTAGCGCCCGGAGATGGAGCATTGAGCACGTGGATAGCTCCGCGCGACTCTTCAATGCGGAAGTCATCGACAAGTTTGCCGGATCGATCTACTGCTTGAGCACGCACACCTGAACCTGTGCCAGCCAAATCTTTCGACGTGAGTTCGGGTACGAGTTGCTGGAGACCATCAAGAAATACCGATTTTCTGAGGGACCTATTGATCTCCCAAACACCGGTTTTCCACTCACGAATTCCCATCTTCCAGAATCCCGGGAACGTGATCGTACGCAGGAAATCGCTCATAGAAAAATCGCGCTTGCGGTAGCCTTCGCGTTTTGTTGCGAGCACAGCGTTAGGCCCTGCCTCTACCCAACCTTTCATGGTCTGGGTGAGGTGAACGCCCAAAAAGGGGAATGCAGGGTCGGGCACAGGGTAAATAAGCCCTTTGACCATGAACTCGCTCTCTTTGCGGAGTTTGTAGTACTCGCCGCGGAACGGAATGATTCGCAATCCGGTTTCAACGCCCATGGTTTCTGCGACAAGATCAGAATGTAATCCAGCGCAATTAATGACGTTCGAAGTTTCGAAATCGCCGGAAGTCGTATTGAGAATAGTGACACCTCCAACGACCTTCGAACCATTGAGTTCAGTGTTGAAATGAATTTCGCCACCAGCCGCACGAACGCGGTCGGCGTAGACAGCAGTCACGTTTCGATAATCGACGATACCGGTGCCGGGTGCATAAAGCGCTTTGAGAGCCACGACATGCGGTTCGATCTCCGCCATTTCGTCGTTGTCGACCATTCGCAGACCTTCAACTTGATTGGCGGTACCTCGTTCTTCGAGAGCATTTAGTCGTTCTACACCAGCGGCATCGCTAGCTACGACCAACTTACCGCACGTCCACACAGGGATGTCGTTCTCTTCGCAGAACTGTGTCATCGACGCACGGCCGGCTACGCAAAAGTCAGCTTTAAAAGAGCCGGGACGATAGTAAATACCCGAGTGTATGACCCCTGAGTTGTGTCCACTCTGTTGTGTTCCCTCCTTGACGTCCTTTTCGACAATTGCCAGCTTTATCTGCGGAAATCGTTCTAGCAATTTCATCGCCGTTGACAGGCCGATTATTCCGGCACCAATGACGACAACATCGTATTTAGTAGAACCCAAGTGACACATTCTCCAGCTTTTCACGAAACTATGAAAAAAAATACCACAGCACCGGAGCCTTCGTAACGTCGAAATTGAGCTTAACAAGCCACGGGAATCTGGTAATTTCTAACGATGCCTGAAAACACTACCGCCACACTACGCCCAGATCGTGTCACGTTGTTCGCTTCGTGCATGGTCGATCAACTCGCTCCAAACGTAGGAGAAAGCACCGTCGAAGTGCTTGAGTATCTCGGAGTATCTGTTGATTTTCTCAACGACCAAACATGTTGCGGGCAACCCGCGTTTAACAGCGGATTTAGGTCAGAGGCATATCCGGTAGCCGAACGCTTCATCGACCTATTTGAAAAAGTGAAGGGTCCGATTGTCGTTCCCTCAGGATCATGCGCAGCGATGGTTCGGAACTACTACGGTGACCTGTTTAGAGACAACAAAGAACTTGCTGATCGAGCAAAGCGGGTGGGGGAGAGATTGTTCGAGCTTACCGAGTTCGTCAGCCGGTTCTTTGGTACAGATGCGATTTCAGGCAAGAGAGTCGGCGCAGCGACCTACCACAAATGTTGCCATCTCCTTCGTGAAATCGGAGTTGATGAACAGCCAGTAGAAATGCTGACAAATATCGAGGGGCTCGAATATTCACCTCTTGAACGGGCGGACGTGTGTTGCGGATTTGGGGGAGCATTCTCTGTGAAAATGCCTGATATATCTTCGGCAATTCTCGATGAAAAGTTAGATTTCATCGAGGCAAACGGTTCAAGTACGGTTGTCGCTGCGGATACCGGGTGCGTTTACCAAATGCAGGGTGGTCTTCGCAGGCGTGGATCGGATGTTCAAGTCGTACACATCGCTCAGGTGCTCGCCGAATCGATCAGAAACAGCAGCACATCGGAGGCAAAACGATGAAGCCGTTGACAGTTAACTTCCGATCAAAGGCGGCTCTGACCCTCGCAGATGCACAGATTCAGCAGTCGATAGAACATGTCTACACAGGTTTCTTCAAGGGCCGCCTGACTGCTGCCGGCGATACTCCTGATTGGGAAGATCTACGAACCAAGGGCAAGGCGATAAAAGATCACACAATCGCTCATCTCGATTATTACCTTGGATTGCTCACTGACAATGTTGAGAAGAACGGCGGAAGCGTGTTCTTTGCCGATGATGCGGAAGAGGCGCGCCAGCACATCATTGATCTTGCGCACAAACGGAAGATAAAGACCGTCATCAAATCGAAATCGATGGTTTCAGAGGAGATGGGACTCGCCGAGGCGATGACCGACGAGGGGTTCGAGACGGTTGAGACTGATCTCGGTGAATACATTATTCAACTTGCCAACGAAACTCCGTATCACCTGATCGCACCGGCTGTTCACAAATCGAGAGCAGATGTGGCAAAGCTTCTTGATGACGACTACAAAGATGGCGACCGAGTACCGGATGCTACTGAACTGACGATGATGGCGCGCAAGAAGCTGCGCTGCGTATTTGAGCGTGCCGACATGTCGGTAACCGGAGTGAACTTCGCCGTTGCTGAATCGGGTTCTATCGCTCTTGTGACAAACGAGGGCAATGGCCGAATGTCGACTACTGTGCCCCGTGTCCATGTCGCGGTTATGGGCATGGAGAAAATCGTTCCTTCGATTCAGGATCTGAGCACGATGCTGCGAATTCTCATTCGTTCAGCAACTGGGCAGAGAATTTCTACATACGTGACGATGGTCAATGGCAAGCGTAAGCCCGACGAGGAAGAAGGACCTGAAGAGTTCCACCTCGTGATTATGAACAACGGCCGACAAAAGCTTCTCGAAGACGCCCAGATGCGAGAGTCATTGAACTGTATTCGATGTGGTGCATGCTTGAACGCCTGTCCTGTCTACCGAAAAGTCGGAGGACACGCTTACGGCTGGGTATACCCGGGTCCTATCGGAGCAATCGTTACGCCTGTGCTTACCGGACTAAAGGACGCCGGCAACCTGCCGAGCGCTTCGTCGCTATGTGGCGCGTGTCATGACGCTTGTCCAGTGAAAATCAACATTCCAAAGATGCTGCTCGAACTGCGATACCGTACGGCGGAGGGTTCGACTGCTAAGGAAGAACGTACTTCGTCTGCCAAAGAGCGAGGCATTTGGAAAGCTTGGCGAATGGGAATGATGGGTCGTAAGCGATTCGATATCGGATCTCGTATAGCGAGCATCGCTCTAAAACCACTTTCTCGAAACGGTTGGTTGAAAAAAGCTCCACCACCTTTGTCAGGTTGGACCTCAACGCGAGACTTCCCGGCGATTTCTGCGAGTTCGTTGAAATCGATATTAAAGAAACGAAGCGGAGGCTCGAAATAATGGCAGATCGAGCAAAATTTATTGCCGGAGTCACGGCGGGTCTGGGAAGAACTGAAGTGCTGTCACCGATCAGCATTACAGAAACCGCCGGGTTCGAAGATGCGGCTACAGCGAAAGCCAACGCCGACAAGGCATCGACCGATGCGTCAGAGCGTTCAATAGAGCTAGCCGATCAGATGGCAGAGGAAGCGGCGAAGGCTGGCTGGAAAGTACATCGTGCATCTAACGCGGAAGACGCTGCGAGCTACATAGCTCGCATTTGTGTGGAGAAGAAAGCAACGTCGGTGCTGCGGTCGAACCATGATGCGCTAGATCAGATTGGCGTTGATGCCGCGATTACGAACACTGGGGCGACTCTAGATACGACCGAGCACTCTGGTGACTACTCTCAAGATCAAATCGAAAAATCGAAGAGCAAGGCGTTTTCAGCCGAGATTGGTATTACTGGTGTCGACTACGCAATAGCCGAGACCGGCACGGTAGTTCTCCACCCACGAAGCGGGCTTTCTCGTCTCGTATCGCTGGCGCCCCCGACTCACATCGCGGTGCTGCGACCTGGCGAAGTTCTTGATTCACTCGACGAATTGTTCGCCATGGAACGTAACGACTTTATGTCGGGTGAATTGGCAGGATCGATGAACCTGATTTCGGGTCCAAGCAAGACGGCCGACATCGAAGGGACGACCGTAACGGGAATTCACGGACCTCTCGAAGTCCACTTGGTCATTCTCGCAGGCTGATAGCCCACAAGTTAAAATTTGATTGCGAGTGCCCGACAGGCTTCCTCGGTTGCAATGGCAACCAGCCGCTTCGTATCTTCCATTGCCGCCTTGAGCGACATGGGTCGGTTTACGAGACTAAAAACGGCATCAATTCCATGCTCGTGCACTTCACGAAAACCTGCGCCTAGCGATCCGGCAATACCGATCACTGGAGTGCCACGACGCTTAGCTCGTTGTGCGACAGCGACGGGAGATTTGTTGAAAACGGTTGAACGATCGAACTGACCTTCACCAACAATGACTAAGTCGGCGTCTTCAAGGTGTTTGTCGAGACTAACGGCTTCTAGCACGATGTCAGCTCCAAGGCGCAGACGAGCATCAAAGAAGCCCATAAGCCCAGCTCCGAGTCCTCCAGAAGCGCCTGCGCCCGGGATTTCGGCTACGTCTGTGTGAAGATCCGTGGCTATTACTTCGGCGAATTTGCCTAAGGCCGCGTCGAGTTCTTTAATATCTTCGGTAGTTGCTCCTTTTTGCGGGCCGAATATAGCTGATGCGCCTCTCGTTC
>Ga0233439_10000689_pt1 | contig 48066 bp, 45 predicted proteins | sample SI_123_September_6_FD_182713 | JGI IMG/M metagenome (GOLD analysis project Ga0233439, IMG submission 182713) | Seawater microbial communities from Saanich Inlet, British Columbia, Canada - SI_123_September2016_100_MG | ecosystem: Environmental > Aquatic > Marine > Inlet | place: Canada: British... | reverse complement strand
TATAAGCAAGCCCTCCCATACCCGACATAACGCGAAGGACATTGTAGTTGGTAGCATAAACGCGGACCTTGGCGGTGTTAGCACTACCGATGGCAGCAGCGGACACGACCAATTGAAGGGTTGCGTTATCAATTCTACTGAAGTTACAGGTTCCAGATGGCTGGTGTTCTTCAGGGCGAAGAGCGAACGAATAAACGTTGATACCAGTGTCTGGGGAACGAGTGTGATGTTGGAAAGGTTGGACCAAATCAAAGTAGGTACCTTCACGCTCACTGAATCGGTCTTGACCGTTCAATTGAAGTTTTGCGGTAACTACTGGATTTTCACCCCAACAGTGCATTTTCAAGGAAGTTTCAGCAAGAACGAATGCTCCAGCATCAGAAACACCGTTGGTTGCGCCAGCAGAACCTAAGTTACCCGAAAGTTCATCAATTGCTACTGCGGTTGCGTCACTGTTAGCATTAGGGTCGTTGAAAAGACCGTGTGCGTTGATAACAGAGGTGTTTGGAGCAGCATTGGAAGCACCGGCCAATTGAACACTGGAACTGAAAGCACGGATACTGTTTGGAAGAGCATCAATTGCGTCAGTGTAGTTAAATGGCTGAGCACCCAAAGCCATGTTAAGAACTTTAGTTTCAACGAAACTATCACAATAACTTACGTTATCGTCAGGTTGGACAACCCAGATCAATTCTTTACATGGATGATTGAAGTTCAATTTGATTTTGTTGGATGAGGATCCGATGGATTCATCACCAGTGAATTGAAGCTGTTCAATCAAGTATTCGTGTGGGTTTTGGGCCATACGTCTACGTTCATCAGTATCCAAAAAGATGTAATCAACGTAAAGGGAGGCAGCAACCAAAGATTTGGAGTAAGCAGCCGTGCATTTTACGTTTTTGCCTGGGGAAGCGGATTCACCAACTTGGGTAACCGCAAACAAGCATTCATCCATAGGACGGATTTCGATGTTAATTTTAACTTCGTGGTATTGCAAAGCAATCAAAGGCAAAGCAAGACCTGGATTTCTACAGAACCAGAATTGAAGAGGGACATAAAGAGTCGTTTCTGGAAGTGCGTTTCTTGGAGCACATACTGCTTCAGGAACAGCTGCGGCACCACAAGCAGTTGCTACATCAGCAAAGTGTGGGTCAGTCAAGAAAGTAAGTTGCGTGGTGTTACCGATCATTTTGTTGTAACCATCTTCTTGTTCAGAAGTAAGAGTCAATTGGTTCCAGATGTGCATGAAGTCACCGTATTGACGGTCAATTCTTTGACCACCAATTTCTACTTCAACCATGGAAACCAATTGCTCACCTGGACAATCCAACCATCTTGCATAAACGTTACCACCGCCATTATCATCCTGGTTGATTTCAGGAAGAGTAATTTGTAAGTAAGTTCTGTATGCTAAGTCACCATTTCTGGAAACAGTGCATTGAACACGACGACCGAAATCGGCTTGTCCGTTAAAAGTTTGTTCAATAGATTCCATTGCGAAGTTCGTGTGTCTTCTGTAGGTCACTTTCCAAAAAGTGATTTGGGGATTACCCGTAAGATACACATCTTGTGCACCGTAAGCTACTAGTTGCATTAGACCACCGCCCATTTTATAATATTGCTAAAGAAAAAAAAATTTTGGAAATTTAATTAATTAATTAATTAATTAAATAAAAACAATAAAAAACTCATATATTTGTGATATCGAAATTTTCCTGCATAAACCGTGTTAAATATTCGTCTAAATAAACTTCTTTTTTACCTTCGTGGTTCTTTTTGAATATATATAATTCTCCTTTTTTTGAAACATTCCACCCGTTTTCTAAAGCTTTGTAAATAAAAGTCATTTTTCTAAATTTCAATTTATCTATAGTTATATTATTAATGGTTGGTCCATCGATATGAATATCACTCATTTTATGTTAAATAAGAAAATTTATAATTAAATATAACATAAACATTATATACATTAATGCCCAATTTCAAACCAAAGGCCAGCAAAAAAATATGCATTAATAAAAAGTCTATTGTTACATTAGATAGTAAACACAATGAAAAAATAGAAGAATTTTTAGATATTAGCAATACCATATTACCTCGTTTAAGAAAAGAGAAATCAAAATTGAAAAAATTATTGATTAAAAAGAAGGATATTGGGGAAAAACTGGAAATACAGGATGAAATTTTAAGGATTAGAAAAAAAATGAAAAAATTGAAAAAAGAGAAGAAAAATTATTATTTATTGAATTCTGATTATATTTTTGAATATTTTGAAAGGAAAAAAAATATTTCAAAAGGGAAATCAAAAAAAACAATAGTGTTAAATAAATTTTTCAATAAAAATACCGAAAAAAAGAAAGAAAATAAAAATGAAACAACAAATATAAATAAATATTTGACCAGTATTGATGAAAGTTTTATAGATATTAATAATTATGTTATTGATTATGAAAAATGTAAAAATTGTGATGGCGAATTGATACCGGTTGAATCGGAAGGTTTGATAATATGCAATAAATGCGGGCAACATATGCAATATCTCATAGAACATGAAAAACCTTCTTATAAGGAACCACCTAAAGAAGTATGTTTTTATGCATATAAAAGAATTAATCATTTTCGTGAAATATTGGCTCAATTTCAAGCTAAAGAAACCACACAGATCCCGATAGAAGTTTTGGAAAATATTAAATCGCAAATAAAAAAAGAAAGGATATCATTAAAACAAATAACAAATATTAAAGCTAAAGACATCTTAAAAAAGTTAGGTTATAATAAATATTATGAGCATATACCATTTATTAAAGATAAATTAGGGATAAAACCACCTGTGATGAGTCCGGAATTAGAAGATACATTATGTAATTTATTTATGGAAATACAAAAACCGTATTCAAATCATTGCCCCGATGATCGTGTTAATTTTTTAAATTATTATTACGTTTTATATAAAATGTGTGAATTGTTAGGAGAGGTTGGATTTTTACCTTATTTCCCCATGTTGAAAGATCCTGTAAAAAGAATAGAACAGGATGAAATATGGAAAAAAATATGCAAAGAACTATTATGGGAATTTATACCAACTATATAGAATCCAATTGTTCTCTTCTATTTACCATAGGATATAATTGTTCATCAAGTTTATATCTTAATAAAGCAGCAAATCCTGCTGTAGAAAAGACAAAACAATGCCATAACGAGTGAAATTTTACATATATATCGTTATGCCATTCTTTACTAGCAATAGAATACATAATTATGGCTGTGATACCACAAGAAAGAAATAAAAAGGATAGACATTTAAACCGCAATAAATATCTCCAAATAGTTCTCCATTTTATCATTATTATAAAAAAACTACATATTGATAAATACCAAGTAATAATTAAATCGCGATTTAAATTTTCCCATAAATAAACTATTAAAACTATATTTTCCACGGCAAAACTTGTTATATAAATTTGTGGTTCCCGAACTCTTGAACCATACAATACGGTTGTAAATATTAAACTTGAGCAAGCATAACCATCTAATAAAGCCCAATTATCATAATCGTAATCGCTGGTAAATACTTCATCTTCAGGTAATGAATGATGCGAATGATATAAAAGAGAAAAAGTTACAGCATATATGAATTTTATTAACATGAAAATACTTGCGGCATCTTTGCGTCTTTTCCAACTCCATATAAATACACCCATTGGGAATAAAGCAGTACAATGTGTCGTTAATAACCATGTATCCAACATTATTATTATAAGATTAATATCTTTATGTAATCTATTTAAATAATTAAGGGTAAATTATTTTAATGCATTCAATATGGTTTCTGGTTATAAATATGTCTTTCGTTTTTTATCTTTATCAGGTGGCGAATTTTTATTTATCCATGAGTTATGAAAAATTTAATGAATATGATATTAAAAGAAGAAACTATATAATTAAAAACTTTATAAAATCATACATTTTATATTATATTTCGGTAGCTACAATACCACTGGTTCCAATGGTATTATTAAATATAGGCAATGTTAATAAATGTTTACATTTTATAGGATTTTTATATTGTTCAAATGATACTGTTGCACTATTTAAAAATATGAATATGTCGTATTCTACAAAAATACACCACGTAATAAGTACCACTTTATCTACTATAAATATTTTTGTGGATTCATTGAGGGATAATAATATAACAAAATTGATGTCTATATATTGCATATTATCTTGTTATCCTCATGAAGTGAATTATTGCTTGGGTATGAGGTTTTTATTGGAGAGAACCAAAGAAAAAAAAATGAAAAGACAAGCGTTCATAAAATATTTGGGTTGTTGTTTTATAAATTGGTCTATTCATTCAATATATTTAATTTATAATATAAGAAATTTGAATATTATTATGGTAGGTTATTATAGTCTTATTATTTTTATAGTATATGATGACCTTGTGTTATTAAAATGGTTGAGAAATTAGATCTTTTCCATCTTTGAAAATCTTCCTCCTCCAAGAGCATTTTCCTCCATAGATTGTTTTTTCAACAGAATACGTTCCTCGTTTGTTATTGTAGGTTTTAAGATTTGCGCCATCATATCCTTATAACTTTGTTTCTTCTTCTTCTTCTTCTTCTTCTTCTTCTTCTTTTCATGAACAATAGGTTTTTCTATAATAGGCGTTTGAGTAGATTTGGTATCCATGTTAGTATCCATAATTAATTATATATAATTAGTTATAGATTTTAATTCAATTTTATTTTTTATCATCATCCGGTAAGAGGGATTTTAACTTGGGTTGGTCTTTATTCTTAGATGTAATAATATTGTCGCCTTCAAACAATTCCTTTTTGATATCGGCACTTGTAATATTCTCGCCAGTTAGCGAGCTTTCAATAGTATTATTTACACCATATAAATTACCTTCTTTATCGATATTTTGTGTTAATTTATTTTTGTTTTCTTTTGCTAATTTGATATTTTCTTCAATGGCCTTTCTTTTAGTTTCCAAAACTCTTTTTTCAAATTCTTGTTTGGCCTTTTCTTCGTTCTTATTTTTTTCACTCATTAACTGATTCAATTCTTCTTCCATATATTCAACCCTACCTGTCTTGTATGCTTCGGGATCCCAAGGCATCCACATTCCAACTGGTCCCACATATACATTATGATTTGGGTCTACTTCTCGTAATAATTTACATCTTAATTCGGCTTCTCCTTGTGTTGCATATACACCTCTAATTTTCAAACCTCTTGTATTTGTTTGAAAATTGTGTGTTGTATCAAAATCATCTTGTAATCTTTGTTCGTTATTATCTACAAATGTTTTATAATCATTTCTTAATTTTTCAGAATCAAACGAATTTTTTTCGCTTTTTAAAAATTCTTCGAAATCTGATATTAAATCATTAAATTCCAAATTGTATTTAAAACCGAGGAAACTTAAAAATTGATGGTATTTTTCAATGGATTTAGAAAAATCAAAATATTTTAGGAATTCTTGAAAAAAGAACCTATTTTTATCTTCCAATATATTCTCTGGAGATACAAAAGAAATACAAGCAAATTTTTGCCCTGAAATTGGTTTATCCTCGTCCAATAAATCAATATATTTAGGATTTTCTCCACCGTTTGGTAATTTTTGTCGTTCAAAAGCCATAGAAGCCATTTATACTTTATTTTATTTTTAATATTTAAGTTATTTTAAACCTAATTATTTTTTTCTATATAGTTAGTATAAATGTCTGGATTAGGTGATATGGTTGACTTAGGCGAATTAGTTCGTCGCGCAGTTAAATATCTTGTTGAAGGTATCATGGTAGCAATTGCCGCTTATGCTATCCCAAAGAAATCGTTAAATGTTGATGAAGTTATGTTGATTGCCTTAACGGCAGCTGCTACATTTAGTATATTAGATACCTACGTACCAAGCATGGCAGTTTCTGCCCGTTCGGGAGCTGGCTTCGGTATCGGTGCTAACCTTGTTGGATTTCCCCGATAAATAAAAAATATTAATTAATAATACATTATTAATATTTTTGACTATATAAATAAATTAATTCTTTTTGTCCTAAGCTATCTTGTCTAACTGTATCTTTACTCATACTATAATCAATAAAGTTGAATCTTTTTTTTAATAGTATAATATCAATTTTAGATTTTATAAAATGCCAACTTTTAGGTCTTAAAGCATCTAAATCATGAGAAATTATTTTACCACAATTTGAACCATATGCTTTTAAAGCAAAATCAGCACCTTCTGGTGGAGTGGGTTGTCCATCCTCATCTTTAGGACCATACTTCAAAAATTCAAAATCTTTATGTGTTTTCGCATATTCTATAATCTCTCTTTTTACATCTTTCTTTTTCCAAATTTGAAAACAACATTTTGCACCCATCTTTGGTTCAAAACAACACGGCTTCATTGGTAAATCTTCATTATAAATCAAATGAAAGTCTAAGTTTAATCTATTTTGAACAGACACCCTTTTAAACGTTCTCGGAACTATAAATGCTATTACTTCAGCATATTCAGCCGATTTATTAAAGAATTTAACAGCCAATGAACTTATTTTCCCAAAAGGTGGATTTCCTATTACAAGATATTTATCTACACCATCTTGATACAAACCAGACATATCCAAGGTTAAATAATCCATTTGCATAATACCCGGATATTTGGGATCTAAATCAATGCCGCGTCTTTTATCTATGGGCAATAATTTATAAAAATTACCTGTTCCGGCTGATGGTTCTATAAACCAATTAAATTCATTGATATTTACTTTATTTTGTAAAGTTTTCCAACATTGTTCTGCTACTTCCATTTTGGTGTAGAATTGGTCCATTAATAATATACTATACATGTTTATTATTAATTCAATTTTATACGTATGAAGGTATATCATCCACATTAAATACCTTAGCTTTTTTTCCTATTTTCTTTCTTGAACTCAAAAATTTATTAAAAATATTATCCTTTTCTCTATCAAATTCATTTTCAGGCGTATGGTTATGAACTGTTCTGGCGATCATTTTGTATAATTTAAAATCCGGATATCTCTCTTCACCATGTTTTTTATATAATATATTTCTTCCTTTATCATCTTCGCACCATCTAGCAATGGTTAATGCGATTGGGTCATCTTCTTCTTCAACATCATCAATATCATCGAAAAAATAATCAAATAAAGAACAACCTAATCTACATAAATCAAAACTATAATTTGGTTCTAATCTTGGTTTTTTTTCATTGAAATACGGCTCCGTATTATATTGCGTACTTGCGTCACCTTTTGGATGAAAACTATCACTCATAAATTTTTTACCACTATGTCCGTAAATAGCTCTACCAAAATCAATTATTTTATAAATTTTTCCAAATGTAGGAACGCGGTATAGTTTGTTTTTATATTTATAATTCAAATATTTTTTATCCGTTTTGATATACATTATATTATTTGAATGTAAATCATTATGGGTAAAATTATACATCTTTTCATATACTATTAATGATATACTTACTTGAAATAAACAAGACCTCCATTCGTCTATAGATAATTCATTTTCTTCGTTGTCTAATAATGAATCAAGAGTATTATCCATCTTTTCTAAGCATATAATTTGAACAGGAAAATTGAAAATTTCACCTTTAATATATTCATTACTCATATTTGAACTTGAATATTCTGAAATATCACTATTGGTACAACTTTCTAATGAATTTTCCGACATATCCATTTCTTCATCCGAACATTCCTCATCTGAAGTATTTGATGAACGCGAAGAACACGCCGATTCTGTTTCTTTTCTACTTTGTAAATTATTACTTACATCCATTTGTAATTCAATAGATTTTGAATTATGTAATTCCAAGTTCTTTTCTGTTAATTCAAAAACATCTCCAAAAATTTCATCGTTTAATTCATTAACATTTAAATTAATATCCTCACCATTCCCCAAAGATAATTTCTTACGATGCGTCCTTGAAGCATCAGACAACATTTCTTCATCTATATCTTCTGTTTTAAATAATTTGTCTATATTTTCATGAAAATAATTTGAATCATATAAATATTCCAAATCATCACAGATATTTAAAAAGTGGGATTTTTTTACACCTAAAAACGAGCCGTAAAAATCTAATCCATTTGGAAATTTATGTTCGTGGAAAGCAATACTGCTCAAATATGAAAAAAAACTATCTACATAAGCAGAATTATTATAATCCAATACTTTTTTTGAAACATTATTATCATTTAATTTAGGAAGTGTTGTTCTCATATCATCGCTAATATTTGTATATTTCCCAACCATATATTTAATTGGGTCCAATAATGGGCTAAATTTAAAAAATGATTCTCTTGATAATGAATTATTATCTGTATCTTCCAATTCTATAGAAAAATTATTATCATCGATGATTTTTTTAACATTGCTAATATTGTATTTGTGATTTAAATTAACACTGTTGTATGTATTTTCATTCAATGAGAAAAACTTTCTATACATAGGTATGTAATTTTGAACTTTATCAAAACCACAATCTTTCTTAAATTTATCGAAAAGTTTTGTATTATTATTTTTTTTGTAAGATACTACAAACATTAATATAATTAGAATAATTATTTGTTTATTTTGTTTTTTACCTAAAGTTTTATGTTTAAAAGACAATTTTAATTTAAAATATAATAATAATATGAATTTGGAATTAAAAAAGTTTGATATGCGAAATATATCATTTAAACCAGGAGAAACACAAGGACCTGTTATCGTATTAATTGGTAGAAGAGATACCGGGAAAAGTTTTTTAGTAAGAGATTTACTATATTATCATCAAGATATTCCAATAGGCACCGTCATTTCAGGAACAGAAGCGGGTAATGGATTTTATGGAGCATTAGTTCCAAAATTATTTATTCATGATGAATATAATTCTGCTATAATTGAAAATATTTTAAAAAGACAAAAAATGGTTTTAAAACAGGTAAAAAAAGAAAAACAGGCTTACGGTAAGAGCAATATAGATGCACGTGCTTTCGTAATTTTAGATGATTGTTTATATGATAATGGTTGGGCTCGTGAAAAATTAATGCGTCTTCTTTTCATGAATGGAAGGCATTGGAAAATTATGCTTGTAATTACTATGCAATATCCTCTTGGTGTTCCTCCTAATTTGAGAACAAATATAGATTATACATTTATTTTACGCGAACCTTATTTAACAAATAGAAAGCGTATTTATGAAAATTATGCGGGTATGTTTTCTACATTCGAATCCTTCTGTCAAGTCATGGACCAATGCACTGAAAATTATGAATGTTTAGTTATATCTAATAACGCAAAATCAAATAAATTAGAAGACCAAATATTTTGGTATAAGGCTTCGTCACACAATGATTTCAAATTAGGTTCTAAAGAATTTTGGGAATTATCAAAAGATTTGGGATCCGATGATGAAGAAGAAGGATATGACCCAAACGCGTTTAATGGTAAAAAAGGTCCCCGAATTAATGTTAAAAAAAATAGTGGTTGGTAATATATTAAATCTAACTTTAATATATTATGAGTTCAAGAAAATCAAAAGCATCGCAAAAATCAAGAAAAGTAAAATCAAAATCAAGAAAATCAAAAGCATCACAAAGGTCTCGCCAAAGCAGAAAACAAAGCAAAAGGTTAGAACGAGAAATTAAACTATCAAAAGAAATGAGCAAAAGAATGTCCAAAAAAACACCCATGATTGCTTCTTCACAAGGTATTTCATTATTGAAACGAAGTAAGCGTAATATGTCTAAGGGAAGACCATTAGCGTCCGCAAGAGACTTTTTATTAGCAACAAGTATATTAACTGCTGCTTTAAGTCCATATGACCCACATCCTATGGCCAAAAAAAGTCAAATAGCACCAGATACTCAAGTTCATTTGGATTGGCATAAAGGTCAATTTCCAGATAAAGAATTAACATCCAAACAATATAAGAAACTTATGAAAAGAAGTAAAAGAGGAAAAAGATTAGCAACTATACAAGAAGGTGGTGGTGGTGAAATAATATATATTAATTGGCCAATTATTAATGGTGAAGGTAAGAAGATACCTTATTTTTGGAGAGCCGAAGTGTTGAAGGTAGAGGGTAAAAATATGATGGTTAAATGGGTAGATTTGAAAGAGGGTAAAAATAATCCACAATGGATCAAGAAAAGTACACCAACAGCTACTGATGAAGAATTAGTTGTCGCAACTACAATGACAACAGAATTACCAAATGATTTTTATAATGCATACGGAGCAGATGAATCACAACGAGGTGGTAAATGGTCATTGAAATATAAAAGAAAGATTAATTGTAAAAGACCAAAAGGATTCTCTCAAAAACAATATTGTAAAAGAATTTCAAAGAAGAAAAAGAAGAGACGTACAAAGAAAAACCGAAAAAAAAGAACTAAAAAAAGACGAAGAAAATAATAACATGATAATGTAATAATGCCTTTACCTTATCATGCTGGAAAATCAAAATTGGCGAAAACAATATCAAAAATGGTTTATAAGAAAGTTGAAGAAAATCCATCTATAAAAAATTATGCGGAACCTTTTAGTGGAATGGCCCGCGTAGGAATTAAAGTTATGGAGGATGATAAAAATAAAGTATTTAAGAAATATATTTTTAGCGATGTAAATCCAACTATAACAGTATTATTCAAAGCATTAAAGAAAGGTTGGTTACCAAAACTTGAAAATATAACGCAAAAAAAATGGGAAAGTTATAAAAAAAATAAGAAACCCTCCGCTCAAAAATCATTTGTAGGTTATACATTGGGATTTGGTGGTCAATATTTTGGAGGAAAGAATGTAAGAACCGAAAAAAGAAGCCACGGTGGTAAGAATTTTGCTGCTAATTATATGAGAAGTAAAAAGAAATATTTGAAAGGATTGCAACCATATTTTAAAAGTTCAAAGTTCATGTACAAAGAAAAAAGTGTATTTGATTTAGATTATAAAAATACTATTATCTATTGCGACCCTCCTTACGTTGCTACAGCTTTCAGAGCAAAGAAAATATGGGATAAAGAAAAGGAAAAGAAATTATGGGATACTATAAAAAAATGGTTAGAACCTTCCAAAAATAACATAGTCATTTTATCGAATAGTAAAAGAACAAACAAAACGAAAGGTTTGAGGGTGAAAAAAATATACGAGGATGATGTTGAGTATGGTAGTTGGAAAAAGAATTGGAAAAAAAGAAAGGAAATGATATTTGAGGTAGTTAATACGAGTGGTAGAAAAACACGTAAGAAACAAAGAGGTGGTGGAAGACGCCGAAAGAAAAAGACGCGTAAAAAAAGAGGCGGTACAATGAACGATAAAGATAGAGGAAAGCGTCGTAAAAGAAAAACGCGTAAAAAACATTATTAATCTATTTAAATAGAATTTACTTTTTTGTATAATGATAAATTTTATTTATATTATTGGTCCTATTGCTTGGGCATATATGTTTTTGAATATAAAAAATATATTGCAAAAAGAACGGTTATATGATAGTAGTCTATCACATAAGATATCTAATAATATCCTTGCGGGTTCGCATTGTTATTATACATTATTGCTTCTTTATTTTCATTATACTATAAATGATGGCAATTATTTTGGCTACATCAAGTTTAATACAACATCTTTTTATATATATGATACGTTCAGAATGATTTATTATAATTATAATAAATTTGGTGTGTCTCAGGGTGTGATGATATTACATCATGTCGGCACTGTTCTAATGTTGAATGGTTTTACTTATTGTGGAAAAGAGTTTTTTGTATTTGGTGAAATGTCTAACATTTTATTATATCCTGTTTACCATTTTCATACATTAAAAATAAATAATAAGGTATTAGACATTGGTAGAGTATTACAATTGATAACGTATTCTATACCGCGTATTTTTATATTTACTTATTATTATTATCAAACGATTTTAAATGATCCTTTATGGATTTCTATACCGGGTTTTATTATGTATATGATGGGTGTCTATTGGAGTTATAGATTATATAGTGATGTCCTTCGAGTTATTTATTAGAATGAATAATATATCTACAAGTAGTAAATATATTAAAAAAATATAATTATATATTATTATGAATAATGGAGCAATATCAATTTATATAGACAGAAAACGAAATAATAGTAAGCCAATTAATATTCCGGCAAGAAAACCATCTGTATGGGTTCCAAATAAAAAGGTTGATAGATGTTTTGAATGTAACGCGGAATTTGGCTATTTAATAAGAAAGCATCATTGTAGAAGCTGTGGAAGAATATTTTGCTACGATTGTGCGAAATGGTATTGTAAAAATAACGATTATATAACACAACCGACTCCTCCTGAAAAATCTTATTTGGATTTAACTCAATTTATTGAAGATAATACAACGATACGAGTATGTAAATCTTGTAATGATATAGTTAATGTTACCAATACATATGAAAAACACATAATCATTTTTTCAAATTTACCCATAAATATATCGCATTTGGTTTATCTAAGGACTGTTTCAAAAAAATGGTGTAAAATAATAAACTATATAATAAGTGTTTTTAGAAATATCCAATATAAGATTTCTTGTCAAAAAATATCAAAAATAGAAAAGACATTATTATGGAATCATAGATACGAATTCAAAGAACATTATACGCTTATAGTTAAATGTATAACTTCTAATAATGATAAGAGCAAAGAAGATATTGAGAATTTAATAAATTATTATAAAAATCCGAAAGTAAAAAGGCATTCATGTCGCAAATTATTATGTAAAAGTGATTGTAGATTGCATTGTACATCTGAAAATGTCTTAGAGTTGGGATTTAATACTGATTTGAAAAAACATAGTTCTGTAGAAAAATATTTAGTAGATAAACTAACATCAAAAATACAAGATAATTTATTAATGCCGTGGTTGGTAGAATTATCAAAAAAAAACCTACAATTCGGTATGGACTTAGCTTATAAATGTACTATGGATTTGAATCTATTTTATTCGTTTTATTTTGAAACGAAATATTATTTGAATAGTTTTGATAGAAATGAAAATTTAAGGAAAATGATGGAAAAAATATTAACATTGGTTCCTAATGATTGGATTTCAGACATAAGAAAAACAGATGAATTTATAAAATTTATAGAATTACTGGTTCAAAAAAATAAAGAGGGTAGATTTGAGTTAGTTAACAATTGGTTTAAACAAAATGGTTGCGTTAGGATGCCGTGGAATCCCGAAAGGTTATGTAGTGATATAGACTTGTTAGGTATAAAGAATTTAAATTCTACGTCAAAACCATGGGTAGTTCCATTAATAACCGAATCGCATAAATACCATGGTAAGAAAAAAAGCTATATATTGGTAAAAAATGAAGATTTAAGGAAAGATAAATTAACGATGTATGTTTCAAAATGGTTAAAAAAAATAGGCGGTGAGGAAATAATTGTAAATACATATAATGTTTTACCTTATCGTTATAATTATGGGTGGATTGAAATATTGGATGATACCATAACATTATATGATGTTATCGATGTAAGAAAGACAACCTTATTAAATTATATAATGGATTTGAATCCAACCGGAACTATAACCAATATGCGAGAAACTTTTATAAAAAGTTGTGTATCATCTTGCGTATTATGTTATATATTGGGTGTAGGCGATAGACATACTGAAAATATTTTAATTAATAAATGGGGTGATTTGATTCATATAGATTTTTCTTATTTACTTGGAGAAGACCCAAAACACGTTGATGTTGAAATGAAAATAACGAATGATATGTTGGAAGCATTGGGTGGCAAAGGTTCAGCAAATTTTATAAAGTTTAAGAAAATTTGCGGAGGAATATATAAGAAGATAAGGAAAAGAAGTGGATTATGGTATATATTATTGTCTTATTTATCATTTGTAGAACCTCCCATACATCCATATTACAATAATAATAAGTTAATAAAGAATTATGTTATAGATAAATTAATTCCAGGTGAATTTGATGAAGAATGTTCTTTACAAATAAGTAATATAGTTGAAAATTCATCTAATCCTTCTTATATGGAAACAATATCGGATATAAGTCATAAGGTGAGTAATAAAGTCAAGCAATATTATAGTACAATGTTTACCATGGATTAATATTTATATGAGTACAAAAAAAGGATAAAAAAGAAGTATAACAAACGACGTACAAAGAAAAAACGTAGAAAAAGACGTAGGAAATAATAATATAAAAACAAATAAGTATTTATATTATAAAAATGACCACTATTTTTTTTGGAAGTGACCATGCCGGATTTTTAATGAAGAAAGAGATATTAAATACCTTAAATGCGGGTAAAGAAGAAGGGACTGTTGATAAAATGCTTGAAATAAAAGATATCGGGTGTTACTCTGTAGGAAGTTGCGATTATCCAGAATTTGCTTTCAGAGTAGCAAACAAAGTTAGCGAGACACCAAATTCTTTTGGCGTATTATTATGTGGAACAGGTATAGGAATGTCTATTGCTGCTAACAAAATAAAGGGTGCAAGATGTGCGTTGTGCAATAATTATACATCTGTAAATATGGCACGAAAACATAATGATGCTAATATTATAGCCATTGGTGCTCGTGGAAATACTCCTGAAATGGTTTTACCATTAATATTAGGATTTATTCACACCGAATTTGATGGTGGAAGACATAAAAAAAGAATTGATATGATAGATAGTATGGTTTAAACTTCCTTATTCTTCTCCTTAATAGGTTCGTCGGTTTTTGCTTTAAGATTTGATTCACTATTGCATCGTTTTTTTAATGGTCTGGAAACATCATCCGTAGCAGCTCTTGTAATATTATCTAATGTTGAAAAAATATTTTTAAGTTCGGTAGCTATAAAAGCTTCCGGGGTTTTGGTCGAATAATGTACGATAGTGTGTATATAATTATTATAACGTAGGCCAAATTCAAAACCAACTGCATATAACGATGTCCCCAATATAATACATTTTATAACGCCGTATGGAAAGGTTAATGGAGTAATTCCACCAAAAATAAAAGTGAAAAGTTTTCCATGGATAAAACCAAGAATACCAGACACCAGGATAGTCAACATTAATTTAATTCTTTCGAATACTGGATAACTATTTTCCTTATGTAATTTTTTCCAAAATTGATCGTGTTCTATTTTAAATTGTAGTAACATTGTACCACCAGATAAAGCTGCTTCTTGTATATCGTAACTCATTTGATAAATAAATACCAATTTATTTAAATACCTTTAATAATTGAATTAACCATTATAAAATTGAAACAATATAAACGCAATCCTGTTATATTAATCAACATGCCAATTACAATAATAAACGCCGAAAATCATAAAGATTTCAGAATCGTTCCTGCAAAAAGCAATACGGAGAGACAATTTATATTAACAAGATATGGCCGTTCGTACAATATGCACGATAATGGAAAAACACATTATATGCTTTTATGTAAATCTATGGGTTGGGTATTTAATGTAGAACCAGGTTATTATAAAGCAGCTATTAAAGGGGAATCTATACATTTAGAATGTATTACTGAGGAGGAATATAGAAGATGTAATCCACAAGAAGATAAACAAGATAATAATCAATAATAAAATTGAATTAAATATACTTTTTTAATTCAATTAAATGACGAGCAAATACGAAGAAATTCAAAACTTATATGATAAAATTAAAGATTATAGAGTTGATGAGGACTTATTGCCTTCACAACTCCAATTGGATAAATATATAGAACGTTTAATGGGGACACAAAATATGTTTATGACGGAAAGTATATGTTTTAAACGTCCTTTTTATAGTGCTAAGAAGGATGTTGTAATGGGTTATACCCACACTATAATTATATTTATAGATAGAGGAATTAGTATAATGATGACAAACGATATGATACATAAAATTCCCATATTAAGAAGTATTATCATAGATGGAAATGGTTCTGATAAACCACTAAGATTAAAAGGTTCTTACGATCAGCAAATTATAGATGGTCCATTATTATATATAAGCAAGTTACCATTAGATAGTTTATATTTTGATACACCAGGAGAAGAATATGATGTAAAAAGATATAGCTCTACCAATAATTATGGAATAGCAGATAAACCATTAGAAAAATATTTTATGTTTGATAATGTAGAAGAGGCGCTTATAAATTATAAATGGTATTGTTAAAAATTGGGCATATCTGTAAATACTTTTGGGATGGATTTACCTACATTTGAATTGAATTGGTCTAAAACGAATAAACCAACAATTACACTTAAAAATACAACCAAACTATCTCTAAATAATTCTTTCAATGGTTTATTTTCTTTTACTATAAATCTCATTTCAATAAATTTCAATAATAGATGCATAATAGATACAACAACTCCAGACATTAAAAGAGTAGACATGATATAAATTATTTTATGATGTTTTTTAAAATAATTTAACGCAATTAATTCAATGTTTCAATATCAAGTTTGATAGCTGGTTCTAATTTTTTTTCCTTTTCCAAATCGTGAACATCCGAAAAATCCAATTTTATAGTGTCTCCGGATATTTTTAATGGACCATCGTCATCATCCCCATAATCTCCTTCTTCTTCGGCTTTTCTTCTTTCGTTTGCGATTTTTGCTACTTCTTCCAATCGCTTAATATCTTTTGGAGCCTCAATAAGGGTTTCTTTATTGGTTCCCATATCTAAAACAGCATCTTTGTCGTTAAACGATATTCCTTCTCTTTTTTCAGGAATATTAAATTTCATAGAGAATGGTTTTGGGGATTTATCATTATTAATAGTATCCAGTTTATCTGTTAATATTTTTAAAGAGTCATTGAATTCGGCTTTTTTTTCTTTGGGGTTTTCTTTGTTTTCTTCATCTGGTAGTAATTCTACAGAAGGTTCATTTGAAACAAATTTTTCTTTGTTTTCTTCATCTCTTTTTTCTTGTCTTTCAGTTATTTCTTTTTCTAGTTTTTCTGCTTCTTCTTTCTCCATATTTTTTTCAATAATTTCTTCAATAACTTCTTCATCGACCGTTTCATCAATATAAGCACGCAATATTTTTTCAACAGGAACACTATCGCGAATAACATTTAAAATACTTTGATTACATAAAACTTCGGCTTCTCTCATATTTTTTTGTCTTTGAAGAGGCATAACATCCTTTTCGAACAAATATACATTTTGATATATTTTTCGTGCGTACATAATATAAACTTTATGGAGGAACTGATCCATTTTTGGTATATCAATATCAATTTTTTTTTGTTTTTGCGATACTCTAATGCTTGTTAATAATTTTAAATGTGAAATATGAACACAAGTTATCAAATCATCTAAATAGGAACAAGTGCTTTCTTTTTTAATGCGATTTGTTTCTTCGTTCATCAATGATTGATTCCATTTCGGTACTCTTGTTAAAAAATTTTGAAATGTCATTAAATATTTATCATCTTCGTCGTTTGATTCACATAAAACAAGTGCTTCATCGAAAATAGAATGAACTCCTTGCATTATCAATGGTGTTAAAATATTAACTAATCTAACACAATATTCGTTTTTAGCTTCAGATAACATATTGACGTCGTAATCGTCCATTTAAATTGTTAAGATATTTTCTAATTTAATTTTTTTCCGCATAGAAATAAAAAATAAAACAATTATTAATAATGTTTTTTCATCTCTAAATTCTTTTCGTATTTTATCAAAATATATTAATAAATTATTTTTTATTTCAGCATCTATGTCCATTTTTTCTATTATTTCGATAACATCGATTGCTGCGTACCCCTTTTCATATAATTTTAGTGCTAAAGCGTGAGTTTTCTTAATATTTTTATAATTATTAACATTATGTATTTTGTTTTTCAAATATGTTTTTCTATTGTGGAAATATTCATTATTGTCTAAATTTATTCGATTATATTTATGTAAATTAGAATTTATTCCACTTATTGTAGGATTTGGGATATGAATATTACAAAATCGTGATATTATGGGTTTTAATACAGAATCGGTATTTTCAACAATAATAAAAAATCTTGTTGTATGGCTAAACTTTTCAATGCATCTTCTTAGTGCCGATTGAGCATCTGTTGTTAGGTTGCCTGCATTGAAAAGAACAATACTTTTGAAAATGGAACCATTTCTACTTTGAATATTTGCTTTCGCGAAAAATTTTAATTCATCTCTTATAAATCTTATTCCTTTACCGTGGGCACAATTTACAAACATACAATATTCCTTTATCATATTTTTATCATTATTATAAATATTATTAATTAGATAGTTTAAAACATATCGTTTTCCACTACCAGAAGGTCCAAAAAATATTATATGTGGTATTTTCTTATTTTCAATAAAATAATCTATTTTTTCAATGATATTTTTATGTATGTTTAAAGACATATGAGTATTATTATTAATATTTCTTTTAATAATAATAATCTTAATTAATTAGCAATGTATTCATCTATGTTTTTCTTTGTACATGATTTATATTAAACCGCATTTGTTAAAGAATGTGTATAAGGGTTATTATCAAATGGTTTTAATAAATCACCACATTGTCTATTGTTATTAGCCATATTTTCTCTGGTATTTTTATTGGAATATTTACCCAAAACAGAGAATCCAGAAGAGGATTTCGGCATATTTGGACGCATAACACCTGGGGCAGATGCTTTATTGGCGTAAGTCGTTAAATTCATATGAGTATTTAATTGATTAGTATTACCAATATTGTATCTATCAACTTTACTAATTTGCTCCTTATTATAATTTTGATTTGCGGCATAAGCACTATTATAAGTTGGGTATGTTGCACCCGTGCTTTCAGTTCCTGAAGGATTACCGACAAAAGGACAAGTTGTGGTATCTCTTTGTCCATAAACAGGTTGATGTGGATTGGTAGTATGACCGCCGTCAATTGCCCAACCACCGGGTTTATTACTATGTGTATTTTCGGTTTGTTCTTTGATGGTTGTTTTAAGTCTATCATTTGGATTCCAAACAACATTTTTCTCAGTAACACCAGATTTTGCGTTACCAGCACCACGTGCGTTACCAATAACATTTTGTTTTCTTGTAGGTCTCAAAACATCTGTAATTGGTGCGGCCAAAGCGGTTAATGTAGCATGGAAAGCACCACCCATACGTTCATTGTTACCAGTTAATGACCGTGCGTTTGCTAAAGAACTGAAACCACTTTTACCATAATCACTGTCGGATGATGCTTCCCATCCATTTTTAACTGTAGCATTACTAATATGTTTAATTGGTGCATCAAGTTGTGGCCTTGTGGAAGGTTGTATTTTTCCTGGTTGGTATGTAGCTTGTCCTTCATTAGCACCACCACCGAAATGTTCTTTAACCTGGTTGATTCTATTGACATCTCTCAAAATGTTTTCAGCCCTAGAAGTTTGTTTTTCACCACCAGCACCAGTAGTGGTAAGCCATCGGTCTGCACTTTGAATATAGAAAGTATCGGGTCTGTTTTTTTCCATATCCCCAATATTTGCCCTTTCTCCAATACCTTTTGCTCCTAAAACTTGTCCTTTGTATGATTGTTTCGGATTATTTTTTGTTCTTAATTGGTCAACTGTCTTTGGTTGCCATCTATGTCTTGCTTCTAAAGAAGAATTGAAACCACCAGAACCATCTTTTTTAAATCCTTTATTTAGTCCAGGACCAACTTGAATAGATTCAAAAGGTTTTGCGTTATTCATTTTACTGGTAACTACATTCCTCATCCTTTCTTGCATGTATTCTGTAGTGCTGGGCATACCATTTTGCCATTGCATATCTTTTTGAGGTTTAAACATAGGGGCTTGGGCTTTTTTTTCAATATTTTGACTGCCTGCTCCAGTATAATTATCCAATAAACCTTCATAACCTTTTGTAGATTGAGTGATGGATGAACCAAAAAAAGGCTGCATATTATTGTGTTTAATATCACCAGGTCTCATATTTTCACCAGTTAAAGATTGAAATTGATCCGATTGATTATCTTTTATACTCGAACCAATAGACATATTTGTTCTTGGCATTTCTGTATTATTACTTGCTCCAGAATAATAAAGGGTGCTATCTTTAACATTACCTTTTCCTTCAACAGGATAATTATGGACACGTGGATTTGCTAATCTACTCCTATGATTTCCCAAAAACCCTTCCTTTTTTTGATAATAATGTTTTATATCAGACTTACTTTTTTGCTGATTTTGATTAGATAAAATATACATTGCTCCTAATCCTACTAATACAATACCTACTTCCATATTTATATATATATGCTCAATATAAATAATTATTTATAACATAATAATTATTTAATCTAAACAAGGTAATTTGGGAACATAATTATCTCTTTCTAAAAGTCTGGTATTTAAATTATTTTGAAAGTGAAAACAGGTATTTTCTTGGTGGTTTAATAAAGGAACATCATGAGGGGTATTTGGCATTGCTCTATAATTTCTTGCGGGATGAGTTGCTCTACTTTGATCGGTAATGGGTGCGTTACAATTATTATATCTAATTGATTTACTTACTACAACACCTTTATTTGGAAATTCATATTGAGAACAGTATTTTTGTAATGGACGGGTATAACCTTTCAAATCACTATCTATATCTATAGGGTGTCCATTAGATACACTTCTATTATTACCACCAAATTTTTGTAGTCTCACTTGAGGGTCATCCATATAACAAGTTGTTTGAAATGGTCCAGGCACATTCAAATGATATCTACCAGGTCCAGTTGATTCTTGTAATATTTTTTTAGTTCTTAAATCATCATAATTATATCGTGTATTAGCCATTCTATATTAATTATCAAGATAATTAATTATTGATAATTAAATTAATTATATCTAAATATATTAATCCATTACATATTTGTCATTTAATGCTTGTACTGCTGTGGCTAAAGTAGCAAGAGCTTGTGACATACTATTTAAGGCGTCTTTAATATGTGTATTATTTCCAATATAATTAGCATTCCCCGAATTACTAACTTGATAAGTAACTTGTTGATATGCTGTAGTATAATCAATTTGCGTTTTATTGATATCGCCCCAATTAGCATTTCCAGCACCATCGTATTTTAAAAATTGACCATTGGTTCCAGCAGAATTAGTATATGTAACAGAACCCAGAGTCATATTACCCGATGTTTTTACATTAGATATAGCATTATTTCCTAATTGTATGGTATTGCTGGTATTTACTTTCGCGTTGTATCCTATAGCTGTAGCATTTGATAAATTATTATATGTTGATGTAGCATCACTATATTTACCAATAAAAGTATTATTTTGACCAGTTGTATTTACTATGCCGGATTGATTACCTATGGATACATTTCCCTGACCAGTTGTATTATTTTCTAATGTTTTAGTTCCAATCCCTATATTTGTACTTCCACTGTTATTACCTGATAATGAATCTTTACCTATAGCAATATTATTTTGACCACCCGTTATAGCTCTTAAACTATTTAATCCAATTCCTATATTATTAATAGCGTTTGATAAGGTTCCGTGTTCTGTAGTACCAATTAACATACTATTTGAAAATTCACTTATATTAGTTACACAATCAGATAGATCATTAATTTTAAAATTTGTAAGTTCTGAAGTAATAATATTATTACTATCAATTGTAATATTTTGTCCCGGAATTAGCGTTGGTTGTAAAATATCTAATTTATTTTGTAAATTATAAATGTGTGAAATTTGTAATGCATTATCCACTACGGTTGATTGTTTGGCGTTTAAGGCCGCTTGTAATCCAGAAGTTTTTGAAATGGTTAAATCATTATCATTAATAAAAGGTTGTTTTCCCGCTAATGAACTGACTAATCCAAAAACTTTTGTTTGTGATAATGCGTTATCACCAATAAGTGATTGTTTTGAATCCAATAAAGATTGTAAATTGGTAACTTTACTTACAGCCAATCCATTATCCGCAATTATATTTTGTTTTCCATTCAAAGCAATAACTAATCCTGAGACTTTATCTTGAGCCAAACCACCAACAGTTATTAATGCTTGTTTTCCGTTTAATGCCGTATTTAATCCAGATACTTTCGCAAAATCTAAATCTCCATTATTTATAATTGCTTGTTTTGTTGATATGGCGTTAGCATTTGTCGTTATGTTTGTAGTATTATTAGTTATAGTAGAGTTATAATTTGTTACAAGAGCCATACTAATATCTAAAATACCTATTTTTGTAATTACCGATGAACCTATACCATTAGGATCTCCTAAGGCATCACTTAACTCTTTTAAAGTATCCAATGCTTCAGGTGCGTTATTCAATAAGGTATCTAATCTACCTTTTTCAGTATTAATAGCTGCTGTATTTGAGGATATATTTGTCGTATTTGTAGAAACATTATTTGAAATATCAATAATATCTGATATATTTGTATTTATTTTACTTAAATTGCTAACTGAACGAGGACCTATCACATTATCAACGTTAGCCATACTAATATCTAAAATATTGATACTCGCATCAGAAACCGTTTTATAATTATTTAAAATTGTAATACTTGAAGCGTGTGAATTGAGTAAATTTGAATTGGATGATAACTGATTCGTATGACTGGTAATGCTGGTTTCAGCGTTAGTCATTCTTGTACCCAACGATGTTATATCGCTATCATTTGATGAAATATTGGCCCCGTTTGTATTAATATTCGATACGTTTGTTGATATATTATTAGCATGGGTAACCAGAGTAGAGTTGATCGTGCTGATATCATTATCGTTTGAAATTATATTTTGTTGATTGATAGTTATATTTGCGTTATTTGAACTAATATCTACCGTTATTTTATTTAGACTTGCGTCTATACGTGCTATATCCGCGTCATTTGATGAAATATCTAAAATATTTTTATTAATTTTCACCAAATTAGATGAGATATCGTTGGTATTTAGATTTCTTTGTACTGTATTAGCACTAACATCAGTAGTTATATTTGAGATTTGTGTGGTATGTGTCGTGATATTTGTATTGTTTGTAGATTGTTGGCTTGATAAGCCAGTAACACTATTAGATAATGTTGTATTATTGCTCGCTATTGTTGAAATATTATTATTAATTGCGTTCGTATTGTTAGTAATTCTTGTATTAAAAGCATTTTGTGATATATCGTGTTTATTTGTTAATGTTATTAGGGCATTGAAGCTAATATCGTGTGTTCCAAGTTTAGTAACAAGAGACCCTGATAAATTCCCCGTATCGCCGACAATATCTGCTATTTCTTTCAATGTGTCTAATGCGGCAGGAGCGTCACCAACAACATTATTAATAGCATTTTGAATAGCAACGCCTGTATTATTAGATAAATCAACAATAGACTGTTGATTTGCTTGTATTTGTGGGAATGATACTAATTGTCCCGTTACCCATGTTTGTTTATAAATATCCCATTGAACGATATCATTATGTTTTAAAATTGTTTTACCGGGAAAATCAGCTATATCTGTACTTAATATTTTGCCGTCCAGTGAGCCAATTCTATCTTTCTCGTGTTTTGATGAATACATAGACATATATTAATTATTAATATAATAAATAATTAATATTTCTAAATTATTGAAATGAGCTTAGTGAAACTCTTTTCCAATTACCTCTACCAGCCAATGTGCATATATACATATAACTGGAATCAAATCTTATTTCTCCAAGTGTGCCTTGTGTTCCAGCATCCCCATCATTATCTACAGTATCATTTTTAATTTTATTTGCTGTTCCATCACAATTTCCATCAATATTTCCAGATATTAAATTGCTGAAAGTATAATTACCACTTAACGTATGAACACCTGTATTGTACACACCATTGGTTACGGTTCCCGCATTACCTGTAATATCACCCGTAACATTACCCGTAACATTACCCGTAACATTACCACTACAAATTATTTCATTGATGAAAGTATATGTTCCCCCTAATGATTGAACGCCTGTATTATATACACCATTAGTTACAGTATCTGCATTACCCGTTAAATTGCCCGTAACATTACCCGTTAAATCGCCAACAATAGCATTAGTGAAAGTATATGTTCCCCCTAATGATTGAACGCCTGTATTATATACACCATTAGTTACAGTATCCGCATTACCCGTTAAATCGCCAACAAAAGCACTATCAGTTTTTATATTTCCACTTACATCAAGAACCCCACTAATATCTACATTCCCACTAATATCTACAAAACCAGTAATAGTAGTATCACTAACAATATTACCGCTTAAATCCCCATCAAATGTTGTAGCAGAAAAAATATTTACTATTAAATTATCAAATGTTGTTGCACCTGTAACTGTTTGTGTTCCTGTTAGTCTAACCGCATTATTTGAAACATCGGTAAAATTAGATCTTTCTGTGGTTGTTATTATTTCTCCACTACCTAAAGCGTTAGCTCCAGATGTAACGTCGTTTAAATCGGAAAGGTTAATGGTAATATTACTTGTTCCATCATAGATAATATCGTTTATTTTTCTTTGTGCCGCAAATTTAGTAGCTGTATTAGCATTACCATTTAAATCACCTGTTATGGAACTACTAAATGTTTTAACACCAGCAATGGTTTCATCGCCGGTAGTTTGGACTCTATTTGATAATGCTGTAGTTATAGTTGTAGAAAAATTAGCGTCGTCTCCAAGAGCACCAGATAATTCATTCAATGTATTCAATAAAGCAGGAGCACCCGTTGTAATAGCTGTAATAGCAGCAGCATTATTCGAACAATCGGTTTTATTAACATTTATTTGATCTAAATTTGCATTTCCAGTAACGGTAATATGATTTAATTTTGTAGCGGTAGGATTGTCTAATTTATTTATGGTGATACAAGCATCCTGAATATTTGATGTTCTTACTTGTCCAGTTCCAATATTACTGGTATTAACACAACTAATATCTAATTTTGAATTTGTAATACAGTTATTAGCTAATTTTGTTGTTGAAATATTATAATCAGGAATTTTATTAGTAGTAACGGCACCAGTAGCTATTTTTCCTTCTACTATAGCCCCGTCATTAATTTTGGGAGTAGTAATTGCACTTGTTTGAATATTATCAGTAGCAACACCACTTGCGTCTATTAAAGCACTTGTAATAGCATCATTGGCTATCTTTGATGTTGTTACATTTCCATCTTTTATTTTGATGGTAGTAACAGAATTTGTTTGTAACAAATTTTCACTTATTTGTGCGGCTTTAATATGTGCGGATTTTATTGAATTGTTGGCTATTTTATTTTCTGTTATTGCGTTATCTGATATTTTCGCGGTTGTAACGGCGTTAGCATCAATTTTAACGGCGGTAATAGCATTTTCCGCAATTTTAATGGTTGTAACGTTACCATTTATTAATTTAATTGTAGAAATCACATTATCAGCAAATTTATTGACTGTTACAGCACCGTTTAATATTTTATCACTTGTGATAGCGTTATCTGCTATTTTAGTAGTAGTCACATTTCCTTGTGCTATTTTATCTGTAGTTATAGCATTATTTAAAATATTTTCTGTTTGAACAGCATTATCATCTAATTTTGAATTATCAATGATATCAGCAGCCAATTTAATCCTTGTAATATTTAAATCGGTTATTTTATTGGTGGTTACGGATTGATTGATTATTTGAGTTGTATTGACTGAATTTGTAGCTAATTTATCATTTGTAATAGCGTTATTGGGTATTTTTTCTGTTGTAATAGATTCTGCTACAATATGGCCTGTGTCTATAGAATTTGATGCTATTTTAACACTTGAAATAGCACTGTTAGCTATTTTTGCGGTTGTAATAGCGTTATCGGCAACTTTAACAGTAGTGACGTTACTATCGCTTATTTTATTGGTTGTAATAGCAGAATTACTAATATCAATTGTATCGATCGCGCCAGCAGCGATATTTTCATCGGTAATAGCTCCCAAACCGATTTTGACCCCGGTTACATTTCTATCAGCTATTTTTACAGTGGTTACGGATGAATGTGCTAAGTCGCTTGTATCCACATTGAGAGGAGCAATTTTAGACAAAGTAATAGAGTTATCTAATATGTGTTCATTTCTAACACAACCATTGGCCAATTCAAGATTGGTAATGGTTCCTAAAGCTATTCTGTCGTTTGTGATTGTTCTTGCTGCTATTTGGTCTGTTTCGATAGTATTATAAGCGATTTGATTTTTTGTAATAGTTAATAAAGCCAGATGACTTGCGGTTATTTCTTCATTTTTAATTTTTGAAGCCGTAATCGCGTCAGAAGCTATTTTAGATTCAGTAACATTTGCGTTTAAAATTTTATCAGTAGTTACAGAATTAGATGCTAATTTGTTTGCTGGGATACTACCAGCTAATTTATCATGAGTAATACCACCAGCTAACTTATCATTTGTAATGCCTCCATTTAATTTTATATTTGTAATGTTACTATCTTTAATTTTTGAAACTGTAATAGCGTTATCTTTTATTTGTAAAGTATCGATTGAATCGGCCATCATTTTAGCCAATGAAATTGTATTTGCTGAAATTTTTTCACCAGTAATAATAGAACTTGGAATATGGTTTGCGGATAAAAAATTAACAGCCAATTTACTACTTGTTATACTGCCTTCAGCATATTTGGAATTAGTTATATTGCCGTCAAGTATTTTGGCGGCTGTAACCGAATTATTATCCATTTTTATGGTGGTAACTGCATTTGTATCTAACTTGGCGGACGAGACACTATTATTAACAATTTTATCTACACTCACAGAACCCGCGGCCAGTTTTGACCCGGTAATACTACCATCGGATATGTGTGCGGTTGTAATAGCATTAAGATTTATAGGTTGAGTTACTGTTAATAGGTCAAAGGTTGTTGAATGTTGATTTAATCTGGTAATTAAATCGTTTGTAGTGCTACCAGGGTTACCAATGGCTAAAGCGATTTCATTAAGTGTGTCTAATGTGCTTGGTGCGCCCCCTATAAGATTATCAATAGCTGCATTTAATTCTATTGTAGTTACAGCATCTTTTCCGGATGTTACATAACATTTTTTATTCTCATCCCACATTATAAAATTACCATGAACACGGTCACTTGGGAAATCAGCAAGATCAGTACTATGTAAATTTTGAGATGTTTGTTTTCTTTCTTGTCTTAAGCGTGAAGAATTTCTAAACATATATTAATTATTGTTATAATTAATTAAATAATAATTAATTAAATTAGGAAGAAAAGGGGCCACTAACTCTTTGACTTTTTTCAATAACAAGTGGTTCGGGTAAAAATACATTATTTCTTGGGAACCATTTACAATGTTTTAATTTATTAACGGATGGATTAACATCGGGTTTTTTTTCAACCAAATTAGTCGAACCAATGCCGAATAAAGAACTTTCTATATCAGCAGCATTATTAGATAATATATTATTATTATATCCAGTAGTCATCATACCATTTATTATGCCTAAATCAGGAAAACAATTATCTCCGTGTTTACTGATATTGCTATCTGTTTGAAAATTAGATATTTTATTAAATCGTTTATGTTGTTCGCAATAATATCCAGTAGCATTTTTCATATTTGTGCTCGCCATAATATATTAATTATCAAGATAATAAATTCAACATTTCAGTAAAATTTTCATTAGAAATGTCTTTATTATTAAATAAATCTTTCAAACACTTATGAAATGATTCAAAATAAGGGAACGAGAAAAACATTGTGAAGGTGGTTTTTTCATCTAATTCAAAAGGCATATTAAATCCAAATTCTTTACCCTTAATTAATAAGTTTTTGAGATTTGGATTATTTTTAAATTTTTCAAAAATATTATCTTGAACATTCATAATTCTTGAATCCCATTCTGTTAAATTGAAAGCACATAATAAGTTTTTTCTATAAGCAGTATCGCCTTCGTCTCCATCAATTAAAATATAAGACACGTCGTAATTATAATTATACATTAATATAATGAATAATTATATGTTTAAATTATTTATTTCTTTTAAAATAATCCATATCGCGGGTTAATTCCCTGGAAGGCAATCCACCTCTAATCCAACCATTTGCCGCTACACCTTCTACAAGATTAGCAGGATTTTGGATGGTAGATTTTAAAGTAGGAACAAGGTCATTATCAGTATTTCTTAATCTTTTCTCGGTGATAGTTTTGCAACTTTTTTTATCAAGAATACTGGCTCCTTGCATTAATTTAGATTCTAATACAGGGTTTGAAGGACCTCTTCCTAAAAATGGTACCGTTAAATAAGGTCTTTCTACAAGATTAATTCTACATTTTGGATTAGTTTGAGTTCCTCCAATACGTAATTGTGAATCTGTATCAACATTGCAACTATCAGTAACACCGTGTCCTCCATTATAAAAGACGTTAGGTTGCGAGGTTGCGAATGAAACAGGTTTTTTCATACCACAATCTTTTTCAAAATAATTTTGAGTAATATAAGAACCCTTTTTTTGATTTTGTAGATCTTTTTCTGTTATGCCACACGGGTCATTTCCTATTCTTGTTGCGCCATCGAAAACGAAGCTATGAAGACTTGTCATTTATATTAACTATCAAGATATTATTTTAAATTATAATATTAATTGTTGTTATCTATTAATATTAATAATAAACTTGTCCGCCAATCTTTCTTAATATTTTATTACATTGTTCTGAATCGCCATCTTTACAAGATTGCATATTACCATAACAAAATTCGGCAAATCCTTTCTGATTATTGGGGATTGTAGTATTAGGCATAGAATGGAAATTTCTCATTTGGTGTTCAAAAGCTAAATTATCTCCTAAATCTTGATATAATTTATTCTTTTTTATTGATTTATCGTTAATTTTTTCAGCTATTCTTTTATTATATGATGGAGCGGCCATTTTTCTATTAGGATTGTCTCCGTAATCTGTCATTAAAACATTCATCATCGGGTTTTCTTTTGTAGGGGTTGTAAAAGTATCTTTAAAAATATCTATAAATTTATCGGAGTTTTGACCTTGGAAGCCTTCGCGATAAGCACTTTCTTTTAAATTTTCTAATTGTTTTTTTTCATATTGTGTTTTATATAAAATCACTAAAACAACCAATGTAATTATAGATGTAATTAATAATTTTACAGATTGTGTAAATAAAAACCCTATTAGTGTTAAAACAATTATTGCTCTTGCGATAGAATTCATTTTTCTCGTCAAACTCATATTATTATTTGGCCAAAATTCTAAAATCTGTTCTTTATCAAATAAAACCAATGGATTATATAACCAGAAATCACTCATATAATATAATTAATTATTTTAAAAATACATAATTAATTATTATTCTTCTTCTTTTTCTTCTTCTTTTTCTTCTTTTTCCTTTTTACAACCTTATTTACTTCTTCATTAGGGTTGATAGAACTTTTTTCCATTTTTGAACTATTGGTATAACTTGTGTGTACAAATTTTTTAGCTTCTCTTTCAGCTTTCTTTTTTTCTAATTTAGCTCTCATTCTTTCTCTCATTTTTGCGTTTTTCATATTATGATTAAGTTTATTGGACATTGCTCCAAAATTCATTTTTTTTGGATTAGGCATACCCATTTTACTAAAAAGTCCTTCCATTCCCTTCATACCGGGCATGTTTTTCATTTTTTTCATTAATTCGGAAGCTTCTTCCATTAATTCACTTTCTTTGATTTCGCCTGATTTTATTTTTTGATCTAATTTTGTACCTACTTTTTTAACCATATTTAATAATTTTCCTGGATTTTTGAATAATTTACCCATTACATCGTTTACATCGGCTTCTTCGTCAAGATTTATAGACATCTCTTTTGCGGTTTCTTCTGCTATTTCTCCAGCCAATTTACCCAATTTACCATCCATTAAACTATTGATGTGGTTATTTAAGTCTTCTGGATTGGGTATATTTATACCAGATGCATCAAATTGATTATCAGACATATCAAAATCCATACCACTTAAATCAAAAATTTCACCCATGTCTTTTATGGTTTCTTCAATCTTATTTTTCAAAACATCTTCATCAATAGCTTCAAATAATTTCGCTGTGTCTCCAAAACATTCTTGATCATTTATTTTACCTGCGACTGTAAATAATATTAATTGTAGGTATTTCCACAAAGTGTCTTTTGTATTAGTTGTTATGTTTTGTTCGAAAAAAAACTTGAAATCAACATTTGGTAAAAAGTTTGTATCTATTTCACCATCTTTGAACATATCTTCATTTTTATATAAAATATCGAAAAAACGACTTGGATAAACGTCGCAACAATACAAAAATAATCTATTACTACTGATATCTCCAGACAATATCAAATTTTCTTCTTCTGTTATGACTTCTTCATATTCGGGGAATGTTGTTAATATATCATTTAAGAAATCTTTCATTATTTTGTAAAATTCAACGGGAACTTCAACATCTTTTGTTTTTTTTTGCTTTGACATATTGAATATAATTAATACAATAATAATTATATTTAAACTAAAATTAACTATAATACATTTTACATATTTTGCTAAAATTTTGAAAGTATTTTTTAATTTTCTTTTTGTTTTCTTCACCTTGTTGTTTATATAAGTCTTTTATTGTCTCCAACCAAGCTGCATGCGATTTCGCCTCATTTCCAAAAAAACCCGCTTTTAGAACGTCTTTTTCATAATTTTTATTTATAAAAAAATCTAAATCGCCTTTTACTATTTGATCATAATATTCATCATTTACACCTTCTTTATATTTTGAAATCAACAATTTTGGATTAAATGTTTTTATTTGTTCCACTAAAGTTAATCCTGTTTTAATTGACGTGTCGTTGGGATATACAATTCTCATATCCCTATATAATTCAACGACTTGTTCTGAAAATACTTTTACTAAAACAGATTTATTTACCTCCATTCTATATTAATATTTATTAAATAAAATATGTTTAAATACTTTATTTAATGAAAACTTAAATCTCAATATTTTTGTTTCTTTCTTTTTGATATTTTTGTAAAGCATCTTCGCCCATCCTTTCTTTAACATAATCTTCAGGGGGTGTATCTATTACTATGGAATCGCATATTTTTGTAAAACTATGCATTTGTCTTAGACCGCCATTACCCTTAACACCCATTTCATCTGAATCTTGATCTAAATATGAATAACTATCGGACATTAATGTTCCAGATTCTTTTATGCTAAATGATTTTGGTTCTCCATTATAATTTGTAGCCACTTTTCTTTCTTTATCAATTTGTGGTCTATAAAATTTAAGTATTTCTTCGCCGAATAATGTTCGGTTTCCATAATGTAATAATAATAATGCGGGAACTTGTTTTATTACATCCGGCATTAAAATTTCTTGTCCATTATCTAAAATTACGTATGTTCTACTATCTTCCTTTACTGCTCTACGGTCAACGGGTAAAAAATGTATTTTTTCTTTTATTTTTTCTGTTTTGCTTAATATTTTTAATAATTTATTACTATGCTCACAATATTTGCTGTAGTATATAATTTGGTTTTTTTCTTGTTTTTTTGGAGGGATAGACATATGTTATAAAAGAAGGATTTATTCGTTAAATTTTTACATATTAAATTTAAAATTGATTTAAATTTAAATTCATGACCTATATTATAAAATGAGTTTGTCTAAAATCGTCCAACCAAAAGTTGATATAGTAGGAAAACAAAAAAATCTATATAGATTCACCGTTTCTAATTGTAATGTTAGCGTGATTAATGCTATTAGAAGGACTATACTAACTGATATAGACACCGTGGTTATCGACCCTGATAATATTAATATTATAAAAAATACTACACAATTTAACAATGAAATTTTGAAACAAAGATTGGCTTGTATTCCCGTTCATATTAAAGACCTTAGTAAAAGTATTGATAACCTCAGTTTGGAAATACACGTACATAATGATGAGGACTATATTAAAAATGTAACCACAGAAGATTTTATGTTAAAAGATTCAATTCAAAATACTTTATTAAAAAAAGAAAATCGTGATATGGTTTTTCCAAAAAACACTATTACTGGTGATTACATACTATTTTCAAGATTAAAACCAAAAATTACCAATGAAATTGATGGTGAAACCTTGCATATACAAGCTACTTTTAAAAAAGCAACAGCAGCAGAAAATGGTTCATATAATGTGGTATCAACGTGTGGTTATGGTAATACTATTGACCCCGAAAGAATTGCCGATGAAAAACAGAAATTTGAAACTTCGTTGGAAGAAAAGGGACTTGCTGATGATATTGTATCCGATAAATTATTAAACTGGGAAAACCATACAAGTAAAAGATATTATAAAGAGAATTCTTTTGATTTCGTATTGGAAAGTATTGGAATTTGGTCTAATCGGGAAATTATTGGAATGGCTTGTAGAAGAATCGTTTTGGGATTAGAAAATATCAAAAAATTATCCAAAGATGGTGATATCTTTATTGAAACGTCTGCTACTGCTATGAAAAACGCATTTGATATTCGTTTAGAAAATGAAACATACACTATTGGTAAATTAATAGAATATGTTTTACATTATGAGTATTTATTAAATAAAAAAACTTTATCGTATGTGGGCTTTTTAAAGCCTCATCCTCACGACAATCATTCTATCATTAGAATCGCATATAAATCAGATGATAATACAATAGAGTTTATACAAGATTTGTTAGTATCTTCAATCACTATAGCACAAAATATTATTGAAAGTATTCGTAAGCAATTTGCTGATTAAATAGTTGCTTGTTCTTCCACATCTATTTTATCCATATCTTTATCTTTCTTATATAAATCAGCATTAATAACATGCATCAATCTTGGTGGTTCCAGATTATTCACATATTTTATAACTTCACTCATATTAATATAACCCCCATCATTTTTTAATTCGTTCTTATATATTTCATGCAAATGATACATATGAGTTTTATATTTGTAATCATACAATTTTAGTTCTTTCTCTTTTTTTATATAACAACTAATATAACATTGATACAAGGATTTGGTATATTTATGCATATTATTTCTTAATTCTGAAAATACTTTACTATCTTCCGGGTAATAATTCAAATAATCTTTTACCAAATTATTGCTTCGTAAATGATAATACCTATATTGAATTTTAGGATTATTACCCTTCAAATGCCTAACGTATTCGTAATTTTCATTACGGAATTTAAAACGTTCTCCACTTATTTCATCGTGCACTACATATCCCATAAAAAAATATGGTGCCTTATCTAAATTTGTTTTCATGTCTGTATATTTCATCTCCCACTGTTCAGGTAAATAATAATTGTTATTTTTAATGATATTGTCTATTACATTATTCAATCCTGTTCGAGAAAACCTACAAATTTTATTTTTTTTACAACTGGCTACATCAACCAAAATAAGTCTATTTTTTTTGACTGGGGTAACTATTCTATTTTTATTATGTTGTAAAACAAAAGTATAACAAAAATTCTTATCAAAATTTTCAAATTCCCATTGTAGTTTATTCAGTGTTTCTAAAAATAAAACTCTAAAATTAATACCATCTGGTTTATATGAACATTTCGCACCAATATTACTTCGTGTCGTTATTTCCCAATCCTCAATTAGGTCATACCAAAACATATTTATCATCGTACCTTCAAAAAATTCTTCAAACATATAATTTTTACTCACATCTATTATTTTGTGCGCGATTTCAGATTTGGCTGGAAAATACGATACTACTTCCTTCCCCTTTTTATCATAAATCAATGACCTGAATCTACCCAATGTATTAAAATTATCCATATTTACATTTCCTTTATTGTATTTTATAAGTATTAAATTACCATCATAAGTGTCTTTCTTTATTAAAAAATCTTTATACTGTTCCGCGTATTCAGCATCTGTTACAAATTTTTCTATATTAACATAATCATCTAAGTTATATTCGAAAACTTTATTATCTCCATTTACAAAATCCATTTATTCATAACTATAATTAATTATTTAAGTAAATTTATTAAATAATTAATCTTCTATAAATATAAGTAATATGGATGGTGAAAATTATGAAGATGTTTCGTTAGAGTTAGGCGCAATTATTAAAATAGTATCAGAATCTAAAAGTGTTCTCCATAATAAATATTTTTTAATAGATTATTTAGATAATGATAAAATAGTAATTATAGACCAAAATAAAACCTCAAGGAAATTAAGCATTAAAGATGGAACAATTGAAGATAAATCAATTACACAAATAATAGTTGTTGATAGACCAGAACACCCTGGTTTTGCAAAACAAAATGGGATGGAAATAGGAACTTGGTGGTCAATTCATTTTGCTTTTGATGGTGGTGAAATAATAAAAGGTAAAATAGTAGGATTAGAAAATGACCAAATTGAATTACAATCCCCTCAGTATCCCGACGCACCATTGGTCATTGATTTCCAATATAAAGGTATTCCCCAAGATTTGAATATTATTTCTATTCGTAGATGGGATAAGGATGATGATGATAAAGATGAAGAAGAAGGAGGAGAAGAAGAAGAAGAAGAAACAGAAGAAACAGAAGATTTGGAGGGACTTATAACTTTACTTGATGATGAATTAATACCCGACCAAGTATTTGATTCAAAAGAAGTTGAAGATACATTAAAAAATGATTTAATATCTGCCGACAATATTAAAATCATAAAAACAGACGTTAAAGTTACGCAAATAAAAAATCGTGCGGAAAAAGATCGCGTTTTTGATATAGAATATCAAACAGAAGATTTATTAGACAATTTATTATCTAAAATTGATGAAAATAATAGAAACCAAAGTATTGAAAATAAAATACATTTATCTATAAATAGATATCTTGAATTAAGACAAAAATACTCTAAGTATGATGTTGAAAATTATATTGAAGGGGCTCTTATAAAAACTAAAAATCATAAACCTCTTGTTGAAAATTTACATAATTTAAATACAAATTTGGAATGGATTGTGCCTATTGTAAAAAATAGGAAACAAATTATAGATATTCAAAATATTAGCGAAGTCGAAGATGATGTGATAATAACAACCACGGAAGACATATTGACCGATGTTATAGACTTCCAGAAAAATATGCAAAATGATATTACTCCAGACGGCATCAATAAATATATTTATGCTTATGGAAAACCAGATACGAACACTGAATTACCATTTGATAAAACGGGTTTGATTATCGAACAAAATGCTAATGACCGGTATGATACAATAGTTGATAATTTAAATGATTATAATTCATCAGCTATAAAGCAAATTACTAATTTTGAAACGTGTATTGATGATGGTAAAAAATTACCCGACGATTCTACTATTCACACTACTACAATTAAATTCCAAACGCAAATTTATAATGGTGAAAAAAAAACACAAATATACGATGTGCGCAATGGTAAAAAAGCTGTCCTTAGAAAATTTATAAATGCGGATAAAGTACCAATATCAGGAGTCATTTTATTCCCTGGCTTAATAAATTATTCAAAATTATATTTGAAAAATACAAATTTATATACCAAATCTTCTATTAATTTGAAAGAATCTAACAAGTATAAATTGTTCCGTTTTATGAGAAATGAAAATAAATTTATGGGAAAACAATATTTATTTGATAAAGATAATAAAAAAATGTTCCATGATAAATTTTTAAAACATATATCTGAATATAAATTCAAAGACAATGAAAATTGGGATGAAAAAAGTATTCGCGATAATAAAGATAACTATAAAGAATTTTTAGAAAATATTATACCAAATACACGCGAAATTATAAAGAAAGTTTATACGGATTTAAGTAATAATTTTATTAAAATTACTTCCTATCAAAAGTTTGTAGACTATTTGGAACCCTTTTCAATTTATAGCGATGATATTGAATTTTATCATTATGTACAAATACAGAAAGCACTTGAACATTCCATTAAAGAACATTTTAAAGATATTGGTTGGTCACGTACTAATATTAATAATTTCTTAACAGATGTTAAATCTTATAATAACCCTTCTTCATTTTTTGACTTTTTTAAATCAAAATCGGTATTTAATGGTATAGATTGCAAATGTTATGATTTGGATGAAACAGAAACTAATACTGAATATATTAAAAAAATATTTGATTACGATAACGGCAAATCATTCAATAATTGTGTAGCTTTAAACGATATTAATAATATAAATTATGAAAGTATTCCGGACAAAATAGAAAATTTAAAAGTTGAAATTTCAAACATTAAAAACGCTATGGAGGATGGTGGCGATTGTACTTTAAATCCAAAAATCCTTGCTAAAAAAATGGACAATTATGAATTATTGAGAAAAGATGATAAAATAGATGTATATTTTGATAAATTGTATGACGATACACCATACGATATATATGATGAATTAACACACATTAAACATATGGAAGATGTTATAAAAAAGAAATCTTTATTAAAAGAACATTTAACTAATATAATCGGTTTATCTGACGATAAAGCTGAAAGAGATAGTGATTCTATGATTAATAGGAAAAAAAAAGTAATAGATGGTGAATACGCAATGGTGGATACTGGTGAATATCAATATAGATATTATATTCGCAATAATCAAAAATGGGTACTGGATGATACCTTAAATGATTTATCTCCTGAAGAGTTGAATTTTGTAAATTGTAATATGAAAAGAAAATGTATGACTATTAACGATAAATGTTTAAATATTAAAAATCAAACTGGTAAATTGCAAGAAGAATTGATAGCCGAAACTATTGAAAACTTAGAAACTGATATGTTGGAGCAAATAAATACGGTCAAAAATAATCTCGAAAAAGAAATAAAATATAATATAGATAATTTAACATTATTAAGGAAACGACAACAAAACAAATTTTTAAAATATGATATTAAAAGGGTGAAATTATCAAACCAACTTGAAATTGACGATACTGAACGTAGTCCATATATCGATATTAGAGATAAAATGTTAATAGATACCAACGAAATAAAAAAGTACAATAATATAATCAAATTTTGCGATGTATATTGTAGAAATTACTCCAAAGAAAAGAACGAGGACCCAAATTGGTTTTATTGTAAAAAATCGGATGAAGATGGAACAACAAAATCTAAAAAATTATTACCTACGTTCTTTCTTGAATTAGCTGAAGGTTATATAAATGGAACTTATGAAAGTGTATTGCAAAAAATAATTGATGACCGTGGGAAAATTAGTAGAGAACACGCGGATAAATACGTTGATGAACATAGTGGATTTGTTATTTCAGATGTTATGCATCAAGATGAAGAAAGATATGAAAAATCTGGTCAAAAAATAATTACGAGAGATTTTTTAGATACTACCGATGATGATGCGGTAAAAGAAAGAACAGAAATGCTTTTAAAAGAAAATACAGAAGAAGAAGAACTTAAAGGAGATGAGAAAATAATAAAAGACCTATTAAAAACATATGATGAAAATTTCGGGTTTAATACGAAAAAAAAATGGGAATGGATGTATCAGTTTGTAAAAAAATTAATTAAAGAATCGCGTCAAAGGAAAACCACATTTGACGCAAAAACAAAAGAAATGGCTAAGGAAAAAAAGGACCCAAAATATAAACGTGACTGGAAAAAATATCATCATAAATTTATATTCAAATCACTTATTTCGGTTTATGCTATAATAATTCAAACATCTATACCAAGTATAAAACAAGCAAAAGATGTTCAACCGTGTAAAGTAGAATTAGAAGGATTTCCTATAATGGGATCCGGTTTGGGCTTTTTAGAATATTTAACTTGTTCAACTTTAAAATTTCGTGTTAAGAATGGAGAACCGCCATGGAATAGTTTAAAAAGAGTTAAAAAAAGTACCATTAAAACTGAAACTACCAAATTCGCAAAGGAAATTAAATCATGGATTGATAAATATTATATGAAAAATATAGAAATCACAAGTTTAATAGAAACTAAAAAGGCATATTTAAAATCAGAAGAAAAAAAGAAATTATTGAAACCAAAAGAGACTACTAATCCTTGGTCTACATTTCTACCACCATTAGTAAGAATAACCCCGAAAAAAATTGAGAAAATGGGCGATGGTTACGATAAAAGAATAACCAGTTCATATAAAAATGTTTCACAGGACTCTATAACGCGTTTAAATAAGTTAAGAAGTAAAATACAAACGTTCTCATTTGGTATTATAGAATCAATGCAAAATATTATGGATAAACAACCATTAATTTTAAAAACCGAAGACGATGTTCCTTATACCGAAAATAATTGTTGCAATGATAATAATGTTTTAAATACTTATGAATATTTTGTAACTCTTGATGATACTATACAAAAATATAATGAACACGTAGAAAAATACAAAAAGGTTTTACACATCCATTTAGATTTGACTATAGCACCGTCTTTAATTTCTCAAATTGATACCAGAAAAGTTAAATCAATTAGGTCCAATATATTTTCCGAATCAACAATTTATCTATCGTTTATTAAATATTGTGATTTTAATAGTGGAATTCCGTTGAATGAACCATTAAAACAATTATGTGATAAAAATAATAGTGAAATTAAAAAATATGATTCAATAGAAGACAAAATAGATATTTTAAAGAGTGAAGGTCATAACTGGAATGATTCCGCATTAAAAGAATTATTGTTATATTTTAGTAGAAAAAATGTGGAAAATCAAAATTTAATAGAAGAAGACTCAAGTATTATATTTGATAAAGCAAAAAATATATCATCTTCAAGGCAAGTTTTTGAAAATTGGATTAATGCTTTAAAAACGACAACAACAACTGTCCGTGGGTTAGAATTAATAACTCCCATTATGGAAAAACTATATGATACTTATGATGTTACTCAACAAGAAAGAGGCACGGATAAGGGTGAAATTAATTTTGTGGATGAAGTTACTGAAAGAATAAATTTCAATAATAAAAGTTTATCCAAAAATATTGTTGCAAAATTAAAGAATATTCAAAAAACTAAACATACAATTAATTTTATAGAAACCCTTCATGAATTTAATAAAAGAGGGGAAGGAATATTCATGTCTGTTGAAGATGAAACAAATTATTCTCTAACAGAAGTGATTAAAAACATGATAAAAGATATGTTAATAACTTTTCCAAATATTATTAAAAATGAAAGTGACCGTTTTTCTATGAAAAAAATTGTTATGCCTCCACATTGGGGATTTGGATCCAAAAAATTCAGTTTAAACCATATAAATCAAATAAAAAAGGCAATTTCACCATTGAATTTATTGGAAAAGTTTTCTTGTGACGAGGAGTGTAAATTGATAATGGATAAAATAATAGAAAAAAGAAAAGATATTTTAGACTTTGTTAAATTATTACCATTTTTAAGCAATCTTGGACAAAACAAAACCATTTTCAACGGTGGAATTCATAGTTCTGTAATTTGTAATTTATTCTATTTAACTATCCTAGCATATTATGAAATAATTGAAGAAATTGTTGGGAATAAATTTAATAAAGATGACCCAAATGAAGAATCTGAATATTATGGGGCTTTGGAAGATTACGAAATTATGGTAAGTAATATAATCAATACTTACCTGAATATTTTTATGAACACAAAAAAATTATTAAACAATGACCCCGAAACTATAAAAAATGATGTTTTAAAAGAAAAAGAAATGGAGAAGGAAAATATTAAAGACCAATTCAATAGATTGGACGATGAACATAGAAAAATAGAACGGGAACTTAAAAAGCATAAATTGGGCGAATGGAGTGTTGGTTTAAGTAAAGCTATATTTCAATATGACCCCGATATGTATGATAGAGAAATACAACAACAACAACAAATTAGTGAAATGTTAAATAGAAATAATATAACTTTAAGTGGGGCTGAAGAAAATAATCAAAATAATATGTTTTCCGGTTTATCGGGGGCCGCTACTGATTTACTTATGCAACAACAAGCGGAACATGAAATACAAGATGAAATGTATGGAATGATGGACATTATGGGAGACGAAGAAGACATGGATAGTAGAGATGACCTTTATTAATATTGAAAACATACTTAAAGATTTTCTGATTATTTATATTCACTATGAGTGAAGCAATAGAACAAAAATTACAAGAAAAATCATTGTTTGATGATGTATTAGATAGTTCACAAGTTGAACTTACTAAAAAAAATATAGAAAAAGCAGCTCCAAATTCGGTTAATGTTGCTAATAATGGATTTGCTTATGATGAATATTTCAAAATGGGCGGCACCATAGCAAAAATGACTTTCCAATCCACAAAAAATTTTAAAGATTTTGCAAAAAACAGATCTGCTGAAAAGGCGAATCAATAATATTAAAACCATATAAATACAAATTAATATGGTTATCATATGAATATTTCAAAAGCGAAAGACATTTTAGATTATTGGTTCTCAAAAGGACTATATACCGCCGATTTTGATAAATGGTTTATGAAAAGTCAAGATTATGATGAAGAAATTAAAGAAAAGTTTGGTGATTTATTGAAAGAAGCTGAACAAGGTCACGGATTTAGTTGGCTTCATACAAAAGATAGTTATGTTGCACATATTATATTGTTAGACCAATTCAGTCGTCATATTTATAGAGGAAGTGGTGATAGTTTTAAAAATGATAATGGTTGTATGGTATTTGTTGAATTGGGTTGGGAAATGTACAAAGAACAATTGAAAGGATATGAATTTATGTTTGCATTTATGCCTTATATGCATACAGAAAATATGGCTTACCAGAAAAAAGGACAATTTAATTTTGGTACGCATAAACAATTATATGGAAATAAAGCTGCTGGAGGAAGGGCCTTGACTGCGCCTATTCACGTATCTTATATGGGTTCTCTTGATGAAGTAACAAATAATGATAAAGAATACGCTATGTTAAAATCTATGGAACCTCACGTTCTGGGTCATAAACAAACCATTCAAATATTTGGTCGGTTTCCAAAAAGAAATGTTGCTTTGGGTAGAGAAACCACTATCCAAGAAGAACAATATATGAATCGCGAAGAAGTTAAAAAAAGACCTTATTAATATATATATATATATGAATTGTTTACCATTACCATGCTGCATGTATCCAAGAAAACATAAATATACATTTATAGCAGACCCGGATGATTTATTGATTAATGATATTAAAACTATATATGTTAATGATGAACGTTATATGGTATTATCTAAAAAAGCCCATATGATTAAAAAATGTAGAAAATTTTATAACATTTGGAATTATAGAATTATCAAACATTCTACAATGGTACAATACATATTAATCACCTCAAGTCAGGAAAGAAATAGATGGTATATCGTTCCATACGACATAAATCACTTAAATATTTTACCAAAAGGCATAAAATGTAAATATCCTGTTTTAAGTATAGATTTTTCTGTAAAATTGGAAAAGGTAGATTTTTTTGATATACCGTTAGATGATTGATATTTAGTGATTATTATATAAAAACTAATCTAAACTTATTTTATTATGAACAAATCCATTATAAGAAATAATTTAACTTCTTTTTCTATTTTATTATTTGTTATAACATTTGCTATAATTCAATTAGTTTCGCCAGCTTTTTTATATAATGAAGATGGTTCCTTAAGAGAATTTGGATTAGGTACAAAGAAAAAAACCGTTTTACCAATATGGTTATTTGCCGTGATTATTGCTATTTTGTCTTATCTAACCGTATTATATTATTGTAATTCGCATTTTGTATTTTAATATTATTGGTTATAATTAATAATATTATAAAAACGAACTCGCCGCACCTGCTATGGAACTACTTGCCTTACCACCGACTTTCTTACCCTCCTGTCCTGTTTTTATTCCATGTTTCCCTATAGCTGCTCCCTGTTCTTTACCTTTAGCCAGAGTTTTTTCTGAACGAATACAGTTAATATTCATTATACCATTGAATGATGTAGCAATAATTAACATTTGTGTTAAGAAATACCACGTCATACTTGCTACCATATCTTTTATTACTACTAAATTATACATTGATTTAGTGTTTTTTTCCCATCCTGGTTTAAATATATTTGCCTTAGCCAATCTTTTAAACTCTAAATCGAAGTTACTATCATATCTTACTACAGTTGGTGAATCTGGTTGTAACTCATTGATTAACATTGATGGGTCTTTATATATTTTATTTATTGTATCGGTTCCTTCATTAGAACTGGTTTTTAACATACCATTAAATGTGCTTCTTAATCCAAACATTGAGGCGAACATATAACCAATAGTATTTGAAAATGGCGATTTCCAACTAGGAAATCTATTTAGCAAAACATAAACTGTAAAACCAAAAACCAAATTTGGAACAAGGGTATATGTTATAGCATTATATAATTGAACATCTCCTGAACATTTATCTCCAGTAGCTGCTAAATTAATAGAAAATTGAGACCACAATATCATTATTGTTATTAGAATACTAAAAACCATTGATAATTTTTTACCATATTTTCGCACACTATATCGATCGCAAAAAGCAAATCTGGCGATATAATACCACAATATTAACATCATTGTGGTTGTCATAGATCCAGTTGGAGTCGCTTTACTCGCATTATTTTTTTTTATAGTATCAGCATCAGTTACATTTTGAGCTATTTGAGACATTTATATATTGTGCATAAATTTATTTCTTTTTTTAGATTTAATATTTAATGGATAAACCATCGCTTATAGAACCCGGGACTAAATACTTTTTGAAAGAAACTTTAAAAAGAGTTCACACCGAAAAGACGGAATATGATAATAATTTGTTAAATGTTTTTTTATTTTTGATGTTTGTGTTTGTAGGTTTCTTTGTATTAAATTATAAATACAAATCTAAACCAAACGAAGAAGAGAGAAAAAGAAAAGATACTTTAAAGAAAAATTATATTCTTAATAGAATTAAAACGCTTAATATTGACCAAAAGAAAAAATATGACCAAATGATAACAGATTTACCTAAATTTGAAAGTAATTTTGAATTATTGCATAAAAAATTTTATAATGTTTAAATATAATGAATCGTGAAAATGAATTAAATAATATGATTGATGAATTTTATACTTTAAAGGCTAAACACGAATCTAAAATTAACGGTGAAAAGGCTCGTATTAGAAAGTTAAAAAATGCTTCTAAAAATGATAAAATGCGCGAATTCAAAAATTTTAAATGGAAATGTATCAAATGTGGAAAATCCGGCAAAATGAATTTTGAAATTTCAAAAACACAACTTAAAGTATCGTGTCCGCATGTTGAAAGTCCTTGTGACTTATTAATAAATATAAAGGTAAATAAGGTAAAGAATTATTATAGTCATCATAGAGAGATAAAAGCCACCCTAGAAGAAATTAAACAAGATATTATTATGAAAAAATTAGATTTGCTTTATGATTTAGAAAATGAAGATGTCGTTTTGGGAGAATTTGAAAGAGTTAAAACTGAATTCAATGAATATCAAAAAATTCTAATAGAAATTAATAACAAATTCGACGATATGTTGAAATTTGATAAAAAAAATATGGAAACTAATGAAGTTGAAAAGGTATATATTAAAGATGAAGTTGATGCTTTGAAAAAGAGATTAAACGCCAATATATCAGAATTCAATGAGAAAATAAAGCAAGATGGTCCTAAGGGGTTAATGAATTATTATATTACAGAAATTTTAGAAATACAAAATAAAATAAACCAAATAGAGTATTATAATGGTTTTAAAATTATTGAAAGAAAAAAACCTACCGATTCTGTTTCCTTTTTAAATACTTTTAATACGAGCGGTGATAAAGACAAAAAGAAAGTTGATAAAAATGTCTATGAATATAATGTTTATAGTAAAAAGGTGAGTTATGAAAATCAAGAAATTATTAAGGAGAAAGGTAAAGTCCTTGATTATGCAAAACCCAAAGACGATGATGAAGACACTGAATATAGTCCTACAGAGGGTACAATGAAAGTTCCAAAACCTCTTAAAATTAAAATACCTACTGAAACGGCACAAACGAGTAATGAAGAGGATAGTCCCGTATATATTCCTGGAATAACCAATCAGGAACCAACAAGCCCCGATTATAGTCCAACATCACCCACATATGACCCTAATAATCCACCAGGGTTTCAACCAACATCACCCACATTTGGACCTAATGACCCAAATCCTTTTACTAACACAATCCAAGAAGTCAATCTTAGTGATTTGAAACCTGAAAAGTAATATTAATTATAAAATAATTAATTATATCTATAATTAATATATGAATTTGAATTTTATGAAATATATCAATGTTCCATTATTCTTATTTTCTTTATCGTTTGGGTTATTTGTAACTTATATAGGTGGTCCTGATACTCAAACCATTTTTGTATATCCAAATCCTGATAATTTGGATAAAATACATTATAAAGACCATACCGATACTTGTTACAAGTTTTCAGCAAAAGAAGTTAAATGTCCTACCGATAAAAATCAAATTAGGTCTTATAACGTTCAATAATATTATGTAAGTAAATAATATATGTATGTGCGAAGATTGATTACAGGAACATTTGGTAAAACATTAATTTCTATATTATTAGGATTAGGATTAGCAACATTATTTAGAAAAGTCTGTAAAGGAAGAAATTGTTTAGTATTTCAGGCCCCAAAAATAGATAAAATAGAAAACCAAATATTCGAATTTGATGATAAATGTTATAAATTTAATAAAAAGGCAACTAAATGCGATAACACTAAAAAAGTTGTAGAATTTGCGTAATAAATAATTTTTACCAATATTTATAGTTTTATATATGAATGGAACTACAAGTATTTCAGCTTTGCCAAATGATGCTACGCAAAATAAAGTTGTATTGAATGTAGAAGAACAACCTATGAAACATTCTCCACAAGGACCACCACCCATGGCGGCACAGCAAAATAATAATTTATTGCCTACCGCTAAAGCTCCTCCTCATGCACAGGCAACTATGCAACAAATGTCGGCAGATAACGCTCATGCAATAACAAATGCTTTAAGTGCCCAACCAATGGGAACTTCTTTACCCAACAGAGATATACAAATGAATACGCAACAACAACAAGATCCTTATATGCAGCCCAATTATATCCCTGAATCGGAAATGAACGACTATATTGAAAATGATGATACTCTATATAGCATGATGAATGCCGGTGATGCTGCTGGTCATGAACAAGATAGGTTAGACCAATTGTATGAAGAGCTACAAATCCCATTGATGGTTATGGTATTATATTTCTTATTTCAAATGCCTTTTGTAAAAAAACAAATGCAAAGATTATTACCTTCTTTATTTACGAAAGATGAACATCCTACATTTGGAGGTTATCTATTAAAAACTGTATTGTTTGGGGGAACATTTTATGGTATTATTAAAGCCACAAAATATTTGAGTGAAATGTAATTATTTCTTCTTCCAACAATAGACAAACTCTTGTCCTCTTCTATCATCACTTTTCATATTGCTTCCTACTCTTTTACTAATCATATAATCTTCTTTTTTATTACAAGCTTTCCATTTCTTTTTAATTTTATCATACATCAAATCCGGCACATTCAAACACATCCATTTTCCTTTCGGTAAATGTTTGTATATTTCTTTGATTGTCGGTATTAAAAATGTATCATAAAATCCATCATTTTTTCTTCTTTTATCGTTCGCACTATGAGCTTGTTTAATTTTCTTTGTACCCTCATAATTTTTCATATGTTCATACAATTCCAAATATTCATATGGAGGAGATGTAAACACAAAATCATAATCTAACTTTGAATAATTAACAGTTTCAGCTGGTTGGAAAAACAGTTTCACTTTACTTTTTGTATGTTTCTTTACTGTTTTTATTATCTTGTTGTAACCCTTCTTTAAAGATTTATTACTATCGATTCCAATATAATCTATATCCGCTGCTAATGCCGCGGTCATTCTTGAACCCCAACCCGCCGTGAAATCCAATACCTTCTTCGCATTATATTTTTTATACATTTGTAGAGCTGCTGATGTTCTCATACTACTTAACGTTCCCCACGATAGAGCAATAGCGCTACGATACGCGTGGAATAAATCATCTGTATAAGAACCTTTATAAAGTCTATTCGCAAATTTCTTTAAGGTTTTCCTTGCTTTTTTATCTTTCCATCGTTGGATCAATGACTTTCCTCTGTATTTTGTTCTTACTCTTAATTTTTCTGTTCCATAATTAACAATTTCTAAACCGTTAAGTGAGCGAGGATTAGTAGTGGTTTTAAGTTTGATAAAATCGGCGATTGCTTCTTTCTTGGTGATATTTTTATATGGGTATTTGTTGCCTTTGTATTTACGCGTCTTTTTCTTGCGGCGTCCTCCTCCTTCTGTAGAGTCAACAAATTTTATTTGTTCTCCGGCTGTTCCATCGTCATTTCTTTTAAATAAAACAAACCATCGATCAATAAATTCCATGTATGGACCACTTTCCATCATTTCAGGACCTCTTCTCATATCTGGACCTTGTTTAAATTGATGAGGCATAATATCTCCAATTTCCCCTAATTTTTTTCCATCATCATCGTAAATTGTAATATCAACCCAATCCTTAACATCTTCTCTGTCTGTATCATCTAAACCCTCCATATCACCTGCTTCTTCGTCATATGATTTTTTTATTTTAGCATCATACATTTTATTAGGTATAAATTCCATATTTCCCCAATCAATTTGGTCCATAATACTTTCATCATCAAGAGTACCTGTTAAACTTGCCAATCTTTCCTCCGTAGAAACTCTATCATCTCTATTTTGTATAATAATCTTAACAAATCCATTATTGCTCTCGATCAAATCTAACAATTCTTTAATAGAAGACAAGTTAACCCCACCTCTTTTTTTACGCGTCTTTTTCTTGCGTCCTCCTCCCCATTGTTCATCACCTGAATATGGTGGAGTAGTTTCCCACCAATCTCCTGGAAATTTATCATATTCCTCACGAAATTCTATTTCAGACATAGTCATGAAAGATTCGTTTCCTTCTCCTGCTGGTATTTCTGGTTTATTTGATATACGAAATTTAATACGTTTCGCGCCGCTCGCCATTACCTCTATTCCTGCAATTATTCCATATTCTCTAAAGTTAGAGGTTGCTTTGTCTTGCTGTTTCCAAATATCACCTATTATTATCTCTCTATCCCCGCCTCTTTTTTTGCGCGTCTTTTTCTTGCGGCGTTTTCCACCTTCTGTAGAGTCAACAAATTTTATTTGTTCTCCGGCTGTTCCATCGTCATTTCTTTTAAATAAAACAAACCATCGTTCAATAAATTCACTGTAAAACTCGCCATCCCAATTTCGACCTCTTTTCATATCTGGACCGTGTTTAAATTGATGAGGCTGAATTTCTTCAATTTCCTCTAATTTTTTTCCATCATCATCGTAAATTGTAATATCAACCCAATCCTTAACATCTTCTCTCTCTGCATCATCTAAACCCTCCATATCACCTGCTTCTTCGTCATATGTTTTTTTAATTGTGGCATCATACATTTTATTAGGTATTATATTCTCGTAACCCATGCCTTCCTCACCCCAATCAATTTGGTCCATATATTCATTGTGTACTGATCGACCCCTGTCTGGTCCTGGCGCATTTACCTGTGCCCATCTTTCCTCCGTAGAAACTCTATCATCTCTATTTTGTATAATAATCTTAACAAATCCATTATTGCTCTCGATCAAATCTAACAATTCTTTAATAGAAGACAAGTTATCCCCGCCTCTTTTTTTGCGCGTCTTTTTCTTGCGGCGTTTTCCTCCCCGGGTTAGGGGTACTCGTGGGTCAAGAACTCTTGGAATTTCGATATTTTTGCTTTTTTTCCCTTGTGTTGTCAAATTTGTTTTTCGGGTATTTATAGCTGTCGCTGCCATTCTTAACCTCTCAACCAGTTCGGCTTTTTCTTTGCAC
>Ga0233439_10000685_pt1 | contig 48313 bp, 83 predicted proteins | sample SI_123_September_6_FD_182713 | JGI IMG/M metagenome (GOLD analysis project Ga0233439, IMG submission 182713) | Seawater microbial communities from Saanich Inlet, British Columbia, Canada - SI_123_September2016_100_MG | ecosystem: Environmental > Aquatic > Marine > Inlet | place: Canada: British... | reverse complement strand
ACTGCTAAAAGATGGGTCGAATTGGGATTTGCTGAAATCAAACAAAATTCGACTAGTTCTACTACTATGAATGAATCAAACCCTGATACAACTTATGAAGAACAATATCCTGGCGCTCCTCCGCCCCCACCAACAAAGGCCCCATCTGAAACTGATTCACCATGCAGAGATGGGCAATCATTAGTGTATGGATTCACACATCAGGACACTTTTTGTACAAATCAGTATACTGCAATCACTTGGGAGCGATTAGGAATGGCTGAAATAATTAATTCTGAAGAACAAGTAACAGAAGAACAAGTAACAGAAGAACAAGTAACAGAAGAACTTCTTATTGATAATTCCAATGATTTCTTGGTTGCAACATCTGTCCCTAAAATTTTACCACTTGATGACGGAATTTGGATTGCCATTAATTATGACAAAACTGCTACTCTTCTAATTGAAGGTGAATCTAGAATAATTGTTGTTGATCCGCTCACTTCATATGATTCTGCAAAAAAACTTCTGAGTGATTTTAAATCTATTTCTGATAAACCTGTAAAAACTATCATCTATACTTTAGATACGCCAGATATTCTATTGGGTGCTAAAGCATTTGTACAAGCCGGTGATGGTAGTATGACAATTATTGCTCCTGAAGATTTTATTCCCCTTTACAAGGATAGTGCAAATGTTGAATTCCTCCCTACTCATACATTTACTTCTATATTTTCATTTAATCTCTCTGGAGTTGAGATGAAATTAGTTTTTAACCGTGGAAATGAATCTTCTGGCCAAACTCTGATTTTACTACCTGATCAAGATAAATTTGTAATTTCTGATAGTGTTTATGGTGTTGCTCCATATATCATCCAAACAGATTCTTTACGTGAATTGTTGCAAGATGATTCTATTGCAGAACCCACTCCCGGAAACCATTAATACTTGACCTGTTTATACTAGGTCGACCTAGTAATGATAAGTCACCCTGAGCCCGATACAAAAGTGTATGAGCGTGAAAGGATTCTTCTTCAGATAATCAAAGATTCTCCTGAATCTCATCATAATGCACTGGTAAAACAAATTGTACCCGAATATATGGCAAAAACAACCTTTGAAAAAACCCGAAATTCACTATTAGGAAAAGAGATTATTTTTGTAATCACTCGTGGAAATATGAAATTCTATCTCCCTACTGAAAATTATGAAGAAAAAATGCATCATAAAATTGAGCGAAATACCAATAATACATTTCATGATTTAAAATTAAAAATAAAAAAACTAGATACGGATTATTCTCACAAAGATGTTGATGAAAAGATCTCTTTGGCAAATACTTTGTTGAGAAATTTGATTAAGGTTGATAGTGGCTTCACATTATTGGACTCTGCAAAAAATCCTAAAAAGACACTATATCGTGATGAACATCTCACAATACAGCAATTGATCAATCATGTTTTTGAAGTAGTACGAAAAGACAGAGATTTTGAGATTATTTTTCCCTCAATTGTAAGTAATTTGGGAATAATGATGCCTCCATTGTCTTTAGATAAATAGGATTCCAACTAGTTATTTATTCGGGTCTTTTTTAGATGAAATATGGGTTTACTTTATACAAAATTTTACATGGATTTTGATGAACCTGATTGGAAACAAATTTCTAATAATCCTATAGTTTTTGAATCTACAAAAAATAATCTTAATTTGGAAATAGAGGATACTTCTCATAAATCATACAAACTTCTTTTCAAGGAAGGTGGAAAAATCAACATGTTTCGTGTTACTGGAAAATTTCGTTTAACGTGGGATGATGATGATTTGATAAACACTATAAAATAATAATGGGTATATCTGGTTAACCTAATGTCGTTAGAATCTCAAATAAAAATAATTTTGGATGACTTTGAAAAGGCAACACCTGAAACAATTATTGATGTTTTAAATCAAATAAAACCTCATTTCAAAAGTACGTTAATTTCAGAATATTTGCAAGGTAAAATTCAAAAAATTCATGATTCTGAGGATGATCTCGAGAAAAAGAAACAATGCAAAGCACTGTTACCTTATTTTGATTGGTATTTGCAAGGATTGTAGAGTTAATCTGAAAAATTATTAATTTTATTTAATGCTGTTTTAATCGTCTCAAGATCTTTTCTTCCTTGAACCATGTCTCCGACTAATTTTACATGATATTCATTCCCTTGACTCTCTGCTTTATGAATATCTGATTCATAGCATGATAGGGCTTTTTCCAAAAATTGTTTCTCTTCTTCTATCTTTTTCAAAATTTGTACATCTTGAAGACCGGTTTGAATTTTTTCAATAACTTCATTGATTTTTGGAACTGTTTTTCTTGCTTGTTGGTTTAAAATTGAACCAAATGTTCCGCCGGCATCTTTTACTTCTGGACTTTGACTAAGCGTCTTTAATCTATTTTTATAATGATTCAGTGATTTGAGAATTATCTCATAACCTCCTTCTTCTTTGAGATATATTCCTCCCAACCAAACTTTCTCAACCATTTATTATTGAGATTAACATGTGTTATTATAATTTAGTTCTTTTTTTATCTCAGATTTTTTTCTAATTACAAATTATTGAAAACAATAATGAAATTTTATACAGTGATTAAGATTCTGAATATTCTTTGAGTGTTGGCTCATTTTTGTTAATCAAGTATAGTAGGATCCCAGCTAGTCCAACTCCCATTCCACTAATGCCTACAAACGTACCTGTATTTTTTAGGAATCTCAAAACGGGATCTGTCTGTCCTAATTCAATTGAATAGAATACTATCAGCCCAAATGTAAACATGGAGATCCCTATGATGGTAATCGCTATGGCCATTTTCATACAGAAAGTAATTTTTCCTGATTAATAAACAACAACAAAATGTGTGTTCTGATGAACAAAGTAAACTCTTTTAATTAAATTCAAGTTCAATCTTGTATGAATTCAAAGTTCCTTGTTTTAGCGTTAACATCTTTATTGATAATTCCGATGACCTCTATTGTATTTGCTCAAAGCACATATGATGTGAATATACCTACTGGCGCTGCAAGTCCAAATTCTAAATATTTCTGGCAAAGTGAAAAAGACGGTTCTACAACTGGCGATGTTGCAATTTCTCTTGATGATACTATACTTTGGAAAAATGCTGACACTGCAGCGCACACTGTAACTTCTGGCAATGTGGAAGAAGGTCCTAATGATATCTTTGATAGTAATTTGTTTGGACCTGGAAAGTCATTTTCACATAAATTTACTGAAACTGGTCATTTTGATTACTATTGTTTACTTCATCCTTGGATGGATGGAACAATCATGGTAACTGCAGGATACTCTATAATTCCAAATGTTGGAAAAATGACAGGTGATGGTGAAACAATCTTTGATGTTGAATATGATTTTAATCGATTACTTGGAAAAGCACTTATCAATACTGAACAAAAATCAATAACTTTTGAAATAGTTGGTGAACCACAATCTGAAAACAATGATTTAGAATTGAGATTACCTTCAGACTTGATTGATGGGAATTTTGTAATATGGATTGATGGTGAAAAAATATCTAATTTTGAACAAGTTAAAGACGGTGATCTTAACATCGTATTTCTTACAGTGGGTGTTGACTCTGAACTATTAACTATCATAGGTACATCTGTTGTCCCTGAATTTGGAGCGGTGAGTGTTATGATCCTAATAATGTCAATAGTTTCCATGATTACTCTTAGCCAAAAATCTAGAATTTCAGTAAAATTCTAAGAATTACGCTGAAAATAGTTTAGCGCACGATCATTTGGAAACCAATATGATAATTTTGAATAAATTTAACCTTGTTTTAAAATTACTTTTATTGAAATACTTGATAGCTTATATTTAGTAAATTTATTTTTCTAAATTAGAAATGGCAACCAAAAAAATTGATTTACTTGATGTGGTTCAAAAAATCCTAAAATTGGATACAAAGATGAGATTTGCAGCAATCATTGAACCTAAAGGTAAAATTCGTGAGGCCATTATGAAAACAGGAAAAACTAATTTAAAAAATCAAAAGGAAGAAGAGCATTTCTGCAAACAAGTTGCTCAAAGACGTTCTATGAGAAAAGAGTTTGATAGATCTCTTGGTAAAGTAAGATATGTTCACGTAGAACGAGAAAAAGTATCTCAAATGGTAATTTACACAAAACGAAACATTGTTTATTTTACAATGGAACCTGAAATGCCAATTAGTACAAAACTTAGATTAATTACAAGAGTTAAAAAAATAACTGCTGGTCTTTAGACTTTTTTTAACGACATCTATTCTTAGATATTATGACTATTCGTAAATATTTTGGTGATTCGAAAATGTTTGAATATGATAAATTTTATCGTGATTGTCAACAAGAAAATAGGCCCTTTATCAAGGCCAAAATAAATCCTCTTCACAAAAATTATCTTGTACAAATTGATTTGATGACCTGTGATTATACATTATCTGTTGAGATACAAGAGAAAATTTCTAAACTAATACAAGATGAAATTCAATATGTGAAATTAAATTTAAAATATTCGTTTGAAGGATTCAACATCGATAAAGAATTAGCTTGGTTTGATGGTGTATCTTCAGAACACCTTGAAGTTTTTTGCAATTCATTACATGATTTATCTTTAAAATCGAGCCTAAAATCGAATTAAATTTTTTAGAATTTTATCAATTACTTGGATTTCTTTTTTTCGTTCCTCTATTGTAGATTGATTCCATTCTTTTGCAAATTCTGATTGCTTGTCCATTTTTTCCAACATTTCGATGTATTTTACAAGGTGGATTTTGTAGTCATGAAGTATATCTAGATGCTTGTTATGGTTTTTCTCAGTTGGTGTGACCATCCTAATCCTCTTCTTTGATGTCTGGAAACATGTCTCTGATTCTTTGCTTGTCTTTTTGCATCGCATCAATTCTATTATCTAAATGATTTTTAATTGCTGGCTCATCTTCTTGTTCTTTTTCTTTCTGAATGTCTGAGATTACTTTTGTAAGTGATTTGTAATATTCTATATGGTTTTTTTTAGATTCTTCTGATGTATCTTCTTCTTTTACATCCATTGTATTTTATGATATACTTGAAAATAAGTACTTGATGGTAACTTGTATTTGTAATCCCGATACGCTTAAGTTAATAATTCATACAGAAAATCTATGGATCTTAATGAAATACTCACTAAAGAGAGAGATTCTCTTAGAGATGAGAATATAGAATTAACAAAAAAAGTAAAGGAACTTGAATTAAAAATAAGCAAATTAGAGAATAAAAAATGAGAAATGTGCTAATTGATCAAAATTGCAAGTGGTTAGTAAATGAAGATTCTAAAAAGCATCTAGAAAATTATGATAAAATATTCGTTGTTGGAGTTGATTTGAAACAAAGAGACTATGATGAGACATTGGCAACTTTTTGTAAAGATAATGATTGTGAGTTACTTACTGCTGATAATCGTGCGTATATTCATTTTTTTAGTGAGAAAAAAATTAAAAATGTCCAATTATCTGAATTCATTTATGAAGACAAGGCCGATAGGCCAATCTATCTTGTTAAGATTGTAGGCTAGTTTACGTTCTTTGTTTCAATATGTGATATTCTCAAATTTGCAAGAACTTCATTTAGAAAATCTCTTTCTGGTTGATGTGTTATACTGTTCATTATTGATTCCCAACAATCATTTATTTTTCTTATAATTTGTGAATACATTTTGTCTTTTTTGAATGCAGGATAGTATGATAATAATTTCATTATTCCATCAGTTGATTGAACTATGTGTATTTGATGAATAACTGATCTTAGCCTTTCATGATATGAAAAGTTCTCCTCTTTTACTGTAATTTCAAAATTAGCAATTTCTTCAAACACCATCTCTACTTCTTTGTGTAAATTTTTTAGTTGACTGTTTACTGATTCTGAGAGATTTATCAACTCATATTCGATGTGAGGGCGACTGTGAACTTTTTTATCAATTTCTCCAGATTCCACTAGTGCACTAATCTCTCTGTATACTATTTTCTCATTGCCTACTTTTGCTATCACTCTTTTGGCAAGATCTGTACCTCTAATCTTTCCATTCTCATTTAGTATTCTGATGATTTCTGTTTTAATAATTTCTGAATTTTTATCCATTATTTCTCCAAAAATTTATTTTTGATATTTCTCAATTACTGCTTTTTCTCCAATCTCACTAATCTCTATTACTAATTTTTCTAATATTTCAATTCCTATTTTGATGGGTTCTTTCTCTAAACTCTTGTATTCTAATTTTTGTTTGAGTACCATTCTTTCATTATTTACAAAACTCAATAATGGGACATTTTCCCCCATATTCAGATTTATGAAAAAATCAACGTATTCTTCAGTTGATGCTATTGCCATATTTTACAATCTTTAATCTAGTATTTGTTTGAAGTTATTCATACTAGGTTTATTTACAATTTTGATTAATCCTGAGTATGGATAGTTGTGATAGGCGTGTTCGTGCTTACAAAAACGGTAAAACATTTGATCAGTGCAGGGATGTGGCAGAATCTATGAATCCTGATTTTAAAAAAATCATTGAGAATAATGGTAAAGTTCTTTGGACTGAGATTTTAGAAAAAGTTGATCATGATGAAATCATTTACAAACTCATTCTAAAATTTTTGAGACGAGATGGATATGATATTGGAAATCACAAGATTCCTGAAGTAAAGAAATTCTAATCTGGATTGATCTTACAACTGCCATCTGCATTACGCAATTTCTTTGCCATGATGTATGGTGTTACTAGTAAAATGGGTATTGAAACTGCAATGAAAAATGTTTGTAGTTGGGTTAATGCAATTGATAGTGCTATTCCACTTGCAGTTCCAATAAATACTGACAAAAATGTCCCTGCACAAGTTGGACATGCAATGAATAATCCTGCTATTGCACCTACGCTGCTTGCACCTCTGCCTTTTTTAGAAATGGTGTATGCGTTAACTGCAATTGCTGCATTTAGTCCTACCAAATATGAAACGATAACTTGCAACACCAAGTTAATTGGTATCACGTTTAATCCAACATGGTCTGTAAGGTATATGATAACTTGTGGCATGTATCCTGGTCCATCGCAACATGGGGCAACAAATCCTGATGGGATGGTAGCTCCATAATGATATGAAAAGCTAACTTCTGGCTGATACACTAGTGTTCCAGAAACTAGTGAAAAGAATATCCCATACCCGATAAACGTTGCAACAAAGATTTTTCTTGATTTTGAATTCCATGTAGTTAATGCAATGATTGAGGATAGATCCTTTCCTTTATTTTCTACTTTTTCTCTATGGTAGCGATACATTCCAAATGCAATGGCACCAAATGAAACTATTAGAATAATGTAAAATCCATAAGCGATTCTTTGTATTGTGTCTATGGCACTGGGAGTTATGAGTTCAGGATCTTGATATCTACCATACATCAAAAATAAAATTGTAATAGTTACAAATCCTAAAATAATTAATTTTTTTCCTTGATTTGCATTCTTTTTAATGCCTGTCTCCATAAATTGAAATCTCGTATTATGACATTAAATTCTATTCTACCATTGTAGGCAGTCGTATTGTGTAAAATTCGTAAAATTATTTTTGTTCTACAGATTTCTTTATTTCATCTAAAACGTGATTTGTCATGTTTTGTAAAAACATCAAATCTTGTGTTGTTTTCTCAAGAATGCTCATGATTAGTAAAACACAGATCCATTGATAAGAATATGTCATTTAGTTTTGTTACACAAATTTTAACATCTTAGGCTCAAAACCTGTTCCTAAAATGGCTAATAATTGTGAATATTCTAGAGTTTTAGCTTAGTCGGGGTACGAAAATGTAGATTATTGCAATTATTTCCAGTCTACCAAATATCATCAAGAATCCTAGTACGATTTTTGTTGCAGGATCTGTATCAAAATCAATTACTCCTGCTGATAATCCACCTGTGGTAATTACTCCTGCTGCTTCAAAAAATGCATCTTGGAATGGAACATCCTCTATTGCTGCAAGGTGCAATCCAGTAATTGCTGAAATTGTAGGAAATAGTGCTAAAATGATTAGTGTTGATATTACTTCTTTTTTTGCTTGAGTTGAGAGTTCTGCACGTTTCACTTTGGATAGTAATGCTCTAACATCTCTAAGATGGAATAATCTAAATATTTTCAAACCCCCTGCTGTGGAGAATCCACATCCTCCGATGAACATCAAAACTATCAAAATGGTATGTGCTCCTCCACTTAATCCTGCAAGACTTTCTATTTGCAATCCTGCAGTGGTACTAGCTGATACAGAATAAAATGCACTCTGCATTGGATCTAAACCACTAATTGCTGCAAACAAAATAGTTGCACTACCTAAAATTGCAAAATATGCCAAAACTTCTTTCCCAAGTTTTGGAGAGAGGAATTTTTTTCTTACAAATGCATAATGGAATGTAAATGGTAATGCTCCTAGTATCATTGCACCCATTAAAACAATGTGTTCTTGCCAAACTAACCCGTCTAGAATTGTAGATGATGGTGTAAATCCACCTGTTGCCAAAGTACTCATCGCCAACGAAAAATTATCTATCATAGATAATGAAAAAATATCTATGATATCATCTCCGCCAAATATGTGCAGCAAGAATGCTACAATTACAATGTAAATTGCAAAAATAACTGTGATGGTTAAGAATAATTCTTTCATGTGTAGTGTTCTACCTGAAATAAAACCGCGCATTGATTGTAATTTTGATTCTGGGTAGAATGCCGTAATTACCAAATAAATGAAACTCATTCCTCCTACAAGCTGTGTATAGCTTCGGAAGAATGTGAAACTCTGAGAAAGTTTTTCTGGTTCATCAAATAGTGATATTCCTCCAGTAGTGAATCCTGCTGCACTAGAGAAAAATGCATTAGCAAACACTTCCACATTGGTTTCATCACTTGGAAATACGTAGAGATATGGTATTGTTCCAAACAATGACAGCAAAAATAGGCTTGCAAACACCAAAATCGATGCCTGTTGCAAGTTCAGACTAGACTTTTCACCATAAGAATTTAGAAAGAACCCTGTAACCAATAATAGGACTGTTGTAAGATAAATTCCTGTAGCCGTTAATGGGTCTTCTAATAATGTTGCAACAATTGCTGGCACCAGTAATAATACTCCTGCAAATTGTAACACAAAACCTAGATTACCTAAAACTGCTTTTACTGGTGGACTAAGTAAACGAGGTGCAGTTGCAGTTGCATCTCTGATCACATTTGCAATGACTGTTTGGAAAATCATCCCAATGACTTGGTTCTTTTTTGATATTACGGGAAGTTTTCTAATGTTGTTATCTCGCATTTTGTGTAATGCATCTTGTAATGTTGATTTTTCATTAATTGTAATCAGAGGCGTACTCATAACTTCTTTCAGTGTTGTAGCTTCTGCGTAGACTGTAACATCACTAACTTTATTTAAAATATCTTCATCTGTGACAATTCCGACTGGAAGATTGTTTTCATCTGTAACAATAATGTCATCTGTTTCGTAGTGACGTAACATTCTGGCAGCTTCTCTAGTTTGTGTATCTAATCCGAGAATCAATACATCTTTGTCCATGTATTTTGTAACTGATTTACTAAGAACGTATGATACTGCACGTTCTGGATTTGTTGACATTAAGCTACCTTAGTTGGGGATTTTAAATAATTTGGGGTTACGCGTGGGAAGTGATCGTTGAAAAATAATTTACCTATTAGTGATTTTGATCTCAAATTCTTGCTATCTTTATAAGCACTGAAGAGGAAGTTTAAGCGTAATACAATGGAAATTGATCAAGCACAAGAGCCTGATTATGACTCTGTAAAAATTAACTATGTTGGATTTGTAGATCCTTATGCCGTTGAAGGTATGGTTGTTCTAAAAGCTGATAATGGCAAAGAATTCCATATGAGGGCATTTTCTGGTGAAGTTGCAAAACATATCTCAAGTTTTGGAGAAACTGAAGGTGAGGCTGCACCATCAATTTACAAGATGATTGAAGAAATTTGTGAACAAAATGAGATGATTCTAGTCAAAGTCAAAATCTATGAAAGCGGTGACGTGTTACGCGCAAATCTGTACTTTACAGGTAAGAAGGATCTTATATTGAGAAATTATCGTGCTTCAGACGCCATGGCGTTAGGTGCATTTTACAACATTCCAATTCTAGTTCGGAAAAATCTCCTAAAAGAAAGCATGGAATCTGAATAACATTATTTTTGATTAGAATAGTTTTTTTTCTAGTGTATAATTGAGATACTATGAATGAACAAGAACAACTAATGGATAATCTGCTTAATGTTGATCTTGAGATAATTGATGTGGTTAGAGAACTGCATAAGGGAAATTGGGATTCTCAATCTTTGAAACATCAAGTTGGGGATTTATTGAAAATTAGAGATGAAATGGTCCAACAACTAATGTCTCTAAAAGGTGATGATAATTCTTGTGATTGTGGTCATGATCATGCACATGAATAATTAACTTAATTCTTCAAAAAAATTATCTGGAAATTTTTTCTTAATTTTTGTTATTTCTGTTTCATATGTTTGAATCTTTAATTCAATTTCTTCTCTTTCTTTATCTTTGAGATTTTCTTTTTCTTTTTCTAGTTTGATGATTTGACTAGTTAATGTCTTGTACATTATTGAAAATTCTGGAAAATTTTCAGGAAGTTCCTTGCCCATTAGCTAGATTAAATACACATCCCACTAATACTGGTTATGCAAGTTCTATTGCTTTCTTTATTTTTTATTGTATCTGGTATGGGTGTGGCATTTGCTGATCCAATATCTGCACAAACCTCTTCTGAAGATAAAACCCATTTTGTTGATGAACAAATTATGATAATGGCTGATATTTCAAACAATCAAGATGTTCAACAAAATTTTGCATATATCACACAAGTCAGAAATGATGATAATGTTGTAATTTCATTAGCTTGGTTGACTGGTTCTTTATCTCCTAGACAGTCGTTTTCTCCTGCACAATCTTGGATACCTGATGAACCTGGAGTATATCACATTCAGGTATATGTTTGAGAAAGTATTGACAATCCTTCAGCATTATCTCCGCCACTATCAATGATAGTAAATGTTAACGAACGTCAAATCTAATTAAATGAAAAACGCTTCATAATTCGGCAATCCACATCATCTATCAGTTATAGCTTAGAAGGTTGATTAATCATCAGCATTTTTCATTGTCTTATCTAGAATATATTGTCACTCAATCTACCAATCAGAAGCTTTTTCACGTGATTGAATTTCATCATAGTCATGCCAAATCTTGAAAAACTCTATCAACGTGTGGCTGAAACTATTGTTCAAAGATGCCATGGGGCAATCAAAATTACTAAACATGGAAAAATAATCGAAGTTTATGATACTCGGAGACATATTTGGAGTGATGGGCTGGCTGGTCTTATAATTAAAGAAGAATCAAAAAATGCTGATTTACGTGATTGGGAAGTAGCACGATGTATTCGACCCCGTATAATTTCCATGCTTCTTGAAGACAAGAATGGATTACTATCTACACGGTTAGCTCCTGATAGTGCAGAAAATCAAACTAGAAAAAGACTATCTAAGAAAAAATTCACTGTTAAAAAACCTACAAACAAGAAATCATCATCAAAGAAACCTATTCGAAGGAAATCAAATCAATAGGTTACTTTTCTGATCAAGTGTGGTTCTTTTAGCATAATTGCATCGTCTTTGATGGCTGACAAATCTACAACTTTGAGATTGTGATTTGTAATGACAATTAATGCCTCACATCTAGAACATAATATTGTCTTTCCATTTGAATGGCCTTCTCTAACGAGGTCTTTTTCTAATCTGTCATTTTTTTGACATGTAGGGCATAATCCTGGTTCTTTTGCAATTGTGATTATCTCCTTGATGAATATTGATCTGCCCATGTATCTGATTTTGAAATGCCACTAAAGAATTCTATGTTAATTGGTATCAGCATTCCATTTTGAATGTCAAACCGCTTTAATCATTCAAAATTAGAACGAATGGTATTCAGTATATTCCCAATCTAACCAATTAACACTATTTTGTAATGTTTCTTGAAAATATATTTTTGTAAATTAGACTGCTTTTCGTAGTAAATCATTCACTGCTCTTGAATAACTATACGTTGAATTCTCTTTTTGTATTATCTTGGCCTGGAATTGTCTTATTTTTTTATCCAGATTATCCTCAATCATTATGGTAACTCGTCTTCCCATGGATGAATTATTGATTTTCTGTATTAATACCAATAATGCGTTTTCTACTAGTGCTAATCTGATACATCTTTAAATGCCTGAATTTGTCATTATGAAAACTATGTTATAATTTACAATAATATTATATATTTTATGTAATTATTCATACTAAATGTTAAATAGTTATTTGTCTTATATAACATGATGTCGTTAGTTATAAAATCTGGCGATTAGACCGCGCTACCCCGCAGAACGAAAAAGGCAATCAGGCGTTTAGACGTTTGACCACGAGAGGAAATCTCTCATTGTTCTGCAGTTAGTGGTTTGCGCCTTTTTGTTTTCTTTAAAATTCTATTTAGCTTTTCTGGATCTTGGTTTTGTTCTTAACACGGCTTTACAACAAATACATCTGATGTCCTCAGATGAGAAAAAAAATACCACAAAATGTACATCTTTTTTGCCCAATTTCATACCTAATTTTATTTGAAACCGGCTCTGCTTTATGCATCTCACAAATACCTCTACAAGTTCTACCCATATCCGTTCAGTTGAGTAAATTTGTCTTACATCATATTTGAATAAGATGCCATTTTCTATCTAGTGGTAATTTTTAGATTGTTTTGCTCTCAAGTAACGATTTCATCTAAACGGTCTTCTTCTTGTGCTCGTTTAATTTCCATAGCAATTCTTCTACCGACACCGAATGTTTGACCATACTGATATTTTGTATATGGGCTAGTTGTTGCAACAATTGGGTTTCCTGGAACTCTTAATGACACATCATAAACGATTAATTCTAAATCTTTTGTAATTACACTTTGCAATGAAAATGGACCAATAATTCCTGGAGCGTATTCTTTCTTTACTGCTGCTACAAATTTGTCTCCCATTTTGAGTACTTTTTCAAGTAATGATTCTCTGATACTTGCAGGAGTGTGTCCTACTTCGATATTTTGTAAATCAATGTCCATCTCTAATTGTTCTTTTGCTGGAAGTGCATTGTAATCGTGAATGTTTGTTTGTAATCTTCTCTCAATTCCGATAAAATCAACTTGATTTGAAATTGGAGTGTGGAAGAAATTAAAATTCATGTATGTTCCTATTGCTAATTCTTCGATACTTGCTTTTTCAAGATCTTTTCTAGCAATAATCCCTTGCTTGATTTTTTCTTCAGATTTTTTTACATAATCTTTGTATGATGATACGTTAAAGAATGCCCTTTCTAGTGGTCTTTTCTTCTCTTGAACTTTGACAATACATGGCTTGTTAATTCGTTTAGGATCTTTGAATAATTTAGGATATTTTATTCTGGCTTTTTCTAAAAGATAGTATTGTCCTTTTTTAGCAGTTCTTTCTTCTGCTTGGAATAATTTTCTATTTCCAAATATTGGAACTTTGAATGAATTCTCTATTGTTTTGTATCCCAAATACACTGTAAGTGATCTGTGGGGGACAATAATTGTACTTGAATCTCGTAATTCTTTTTGATATTTGGCAGATGCCATATCTTTGAATTTATCTAAAACTGTAATCTCATCTGCGATACGTCCAAATCTTTGATAAGGCCCTTCTCGTCCTTTTTGACAAAAGACTCTGGTTTGAAAATCTTCATCTTTGGCACCGTCCATTATTTCCAGTGCTGAGTGACTGCCAAGAACGCCTATTTTGACATCAGAATAATCATTGACTATTTTCTTTATCTCAGAACTCTTTATCACATTATGCCTAGATATTGGGATCTAATATAGCTAATTTTTGATTATTCAGATCGGTTTGATTAAATACATTTTTTTCAATTAGTATTTGATTCGAATCATGCTGTATAATTTTGAGTTACAATTACTTGGAGCAATTCTTCTTCCTGTGATGCTTGCTGCAGGTATAGTCATGTGGTATAAACGAAAAAAATCTGATCAAGAATTATCTGATACTGAATATAGAAGCAATATCTAATCTTTCATGCTGCGAACTTTATTTTCCATACCCATAACTAAATCATGAATAATGAAATCTAGTTTTTGATAAATGTCCCATTTTGCCATTTCAATTCCCATTAATTCCTTCACACTATCTGTAGTGTGACCTGTCATTGGTGGAATGTCCTTTAACACAATTTCTATTTTATTGATTATTTCTGCTATATTTCGTATCATGTGTGGAGAATCTTCTTGATGGGCAAAGAGATTTCTGATTTTAATTATTTTATTTGCATTTATTGCATCGGCATTATCTAAGATTTCTTTTTCAAACAAAATATCGATAATTTGGTGTGGTTTTATTCCCCTTGCTTGATTAGTTTTCAGTAGATATTCCATTGTATTGTCTAATACAGTTCCAAAATAATTTACTTGAATGAGTACTTCTAATTTCTTATCTGTGCTTCTTTGCAATTCTCCCATGTATCCAAGAAAATACTCTTGAGATTTCTCATGAAAAGCAGACTCATCAAAGGGTGTCCTGACTCGCTTTTCTTTCATATTTGAAATCTGAGTTATACTGGTATAATCGTATTGTTAGTCTAATTTATTGTGAATATGTTTATTTGAATTCAACAGTACATGCAACTAGAGATAACGTGTTTCCCTTTCTGCAATTAAATATCTAGACTCTCTGTTTTCAATGCAAATGCACCACATTTTGGACATCGATGTTTTTTCAAATAATCCCAATGAGTTTCAGTGCGCTTTTTAGAATATGTACATCGTTCCCCACAGTCTACACATACAGCTGGTAAATCTCCCTTCATAGTTTAATTGCAAAATACTGGCACAAATAAATCCATAATCGTAGAAATAAAGAAAATATGCTTTGTGGTAATTTGACCCTGTATCCTATCTGATTGAAAAATAACAATCTTTTTCCATGGCTGGACTAAGGTGATTCGTGGAAAAAAAGCCCAGTGAGTATGAATGTGAACATTATGCTGATCATTGTTGGAAATTAGAGTATAACACAGGAGAGAAAGAAAACCCTGTTGGTGTTTTTTTCATATGCCAAAAATGTTCAGAAGGGGATCTTTTTGGTACAGAAAATCAGATAAGCAAAATCCAAATGACTAGAACCGCTTCTGCAAAGATTGACTATATTAAATCAAAGATTGCAATACATGAGGCAGAAATCAGTACTCTTCAAGGGATGATACAAAAATTAGAAGAAGAGTAAATCCTCTTGATGATCACATCGTTTTTTAGTGAATTGTGCGCCTAGAAAAGTACGGGGGAATTGGAATGCCAAGTGATGATGTAACACCTACAAAAAATTTAACCTATGATCATGTTACATGGGTCACTATACATTGTATGATTAATTATTGAAACTTGTAATTGGAATTACTGGGAGTACTGGTGTAATTTATGGAATTAGAATGCTTGAAACACTCAAAAAATTAAATGTTGAAACTCATCTAGTAATGTCTGAATGGGGCGAAAAATGCATTTCTATGGAAACTGATTTTACTCCTGATTATGTGAAATCCCTTGCGACAAACATTTCTGATGAAAAAAATATGGCATCAAGTGTTTCTAGTGGTACTCATAGAATTGATGGAATGATTGTTGCACCTTGTAGTATGAAAACATTAGCTGCAATTGCAAATGGCTATGATGATACTTTGGTGGCGAGAGCAGCTGGAGTGACAATTAAAGAATCTAGAAAATTAATTTTGATGGTTAGAGAAACCCCTCTTTCAGCAATTCATTTGGAAAATATGTTAAAGCTTGCTAGATTGGGTATTGTGATTTTACCACCTGTAACTGAATTTTATACAAAACCCAAATCAATTGATGACATTGTAAATCATGGTGTTGGAAAATGTTTAGACCAGTTTGATATAGAGCACGATTTATACCCTCGATGGGGCACTCTCTAAAATATAATTGCCTAAATTTTCTTTAGAAAAAATTGTCAATAATAACCGAAATGATGTTTTTGAAATTTTCTCTAATTTTGAAAATTATCAAAGAATAATTCCACAACATTATCCTTCAGTTCGTATTCGTTCTATGCGGGGAGATGTGTCTGTTGTTGAAGAACATTTGATTTTAGGTGATGTGGAATTATTAATTATGGCAAAACATGTTTCTCAAAAACCAATCATACACGAAATGATTGTAATTGGCGGTGATGCAAAGGGGAGTAGAATTAAGCAAGAATTCATTGAACTTGAAAATGGAACCAAAGTTCTAGTGGATGTAGATTTAAAATTTAAAGGAAAAATGAAGATTTCAGTCATGTTTGGAAAAAACAATTTCAAACAAGACTATGATAATGTGTTAAATGATTTTGTAAAACTTGCTGAAAACTAGTCTGATTTTACTTCTTTATCTTTAGATGTGCCTTCTATCTCTTCTTTGAATTCTTTAAGATCTTTATCTGCTTCAATTTTCCCTTTCTCGAATTCACCTTTTGCTTTACCAAAAGTTTTTGCCAGTTCTGGAATTTTCTTTGCACCAAAAATCAATACGCCGATAACTACCACCAATACAATGATCTCAGTAGTTCCAAGCATTTACAAAATATTTCCTTATTTCAGATTTAAGTGTTAGACTTTTTTCGGTCTCTACGCTCAATTATGATCATGCCTGCTGCATACAACCCAATCATTGGACCTGCAACAAACATCATTGTAACTCCTGTTCCATCTGGGGTGATTATTGCTCCAAAGATCACAATGATCACTATGGCATATCTGATATTTTTCCTCCAAAAATCTGCATCAACCATTCCTGATGCAGACACTGCATACATTACAAGAGGAAGTTGAAATGAAAAACCAAATGCTAACAAAAATTGTAATACGAATGTTACAAACTCCATTACGTTGAGAAAAGTGATTAATCCTGCACCTTCACCATATCTATACAAAAAATCTAACATGTATGGGATGACAAAATTATAAGAAAATACACAACCTGCAATGAATAATCCTGATGCTGGCAATGAGATACTTCTACTTACATTAATTTCATTTTCTTTTAATGCTGGTTTGATGAATCCCACTAATTCTTTTATGATCACTGGCATTCCTACAACAACTCCGACTAGTGCTGCAACATACATTTGAGCAAAGAATGCTTGTCCTGGTGCAGTTTGAATTAAATCTACATTTTCTGGAACTAGCGTCATTCTCATCTGATTTGTAATCTGAGCTGCAATGTTGTGTGTTGGTTCAATTGTTGGATAATACAAAGTGATTTGATTAATTTGAAATGGTTCTGCATGGAACATTAGTAAAAATGCACTAATTCCACCAATGACAATTACAATTCTAACTAGACGCTTTCTTAATTCTTCAAGATGTTGATTAATGCCATCCAAATTGGACATTTGTTTTCTTTAATTCTAAAGTATAATAATTATGTCGGGATTGGTAGTAATTTTGCTTCTGGAAGTCCTGCTTCTTTTAGTGCATCAGCAGTGATGCCTCCAAATTCTAAAGATATGACTGCCTTTACATTGAATTTTGCCTCCATTGCTTTTGCTAAATCTGAAATTTCTTTTGGAGAATAGATTTCATCAGAACCCTTCAAAATTATTCTATCCCCTTTCTCCATCTCTTTACCGTGATATCTTTCTTGTAAAAATTTGGTAATTTCTGGGAGTTCTTTTCTGTCAATGTTATTGTAAAAGTAACAGATTCCTTTGACTGATTCATAATCATATGCTGTTCCATTTCTGTACATGAAAAGACCAATAAAATGAGCCTCATCTTCTGGTTCTCTAATACATTTGATTTCCCAGTTTAGCAAATTCTTTTCATCATATGCATAACCGCCTAATTCGTCAGATGTAATTTTCCAGTATCTCATTCTGCCTTTTGCCATTACAAAATATTGTAAATTATTCTGATATAAATTCCATCTCTATGTGACTGGCTAATTTTGTGTCTTCTTTTATACTAAATTCCTATATTTCCTATGTGCCAGATCCACAAAATCCATTATTCCCTGTAGACATTGATGATTATCCTGGACTCTTTGATTATGTGTTGACTGCAGATGGGCTGATCTATTTTCAAAATTTAAAAAGAAAATACATTCTTGGCAAAGAAATAATTCTAGATGAATACAACAAACTTCGATTAATGTACGTGTATTATGCTACTGCTAATCGAAATCCAAAAGAAGTTTTTGCATGGCAAGATGTTTGCATAACTCTGGATGATAGGGGGATTTTTGAAAAAGGTATGTATCAATCAAAAGAGGATTTAAAAAACGATTTAATGATAATTGAAAATCCTAATTATCAATCAGGCCTTTACAGAATTTACACAGAACATGTTAAGGAAAAAATGAATTCAAAGTAACCGGATCTGGGCTGGCGATATCTTAACAACACAAGTCCTCAAAGCCGGGTTACCTACCATGTGTTTCAAAATAAGTATAAAAGCGCAAAATTATTCGGAAGATAGATTAACCTCGATTTTATTTTTCAATTTGTAAATGGCAACTTTTCTAGTTCATGTAACTATGGAGAACAAACCTGGCATTAGTGATCCTGAAGGTGAAACAATTCTTAATGATTTGGTTCTTAAAGGAACTCATAAAACAGTTTCAAAAATTAAAACAGCAAAAATGCTAAAATTTACAATTCAAGAAAATGATAAGCAAACTGCACAGTCAAAAGTGCAGGAAATTTGTGATGATTTGAGAATTTACAATCCAATGGTAAGTGTTGTCACAATTGATGTTTTTGAAAATTAATTTTATTTTGCATTTACATTATCTACTGTAGCATTAATCAAAAGTTTACTTCTGAGAACTTCTGCCAAATTTGTCTGAGTTATCACTCCTACTAATTTTTCATCTTCAAGCACAATCAAACGCCTGATATTGTTATTTAGCCTCTTTTGAACTGCATGTTCAACTTCTGTCTCAGGTTCTACCCATTTGAAATTTTTAGACATTATTTCTTCTAACTGAATTTGTGATGATTTGATATCTTTAGCTACGATTTTTCTTACAATGTCTCTTTCTGAAATAATCCCTTCTGGTTTACCTTCCTTTAGTATTACAAGAAAACTGATCTCTTTTTCTTTTAGAATTATTGATGCATCAAGTGCATTTTTGGTATAATCTATTGTGATTACATTTTTTTCCATAATATCCCTCACTTGAGTCATGGCGATCAACTCATTTCTATACATAAGAGTTTACTCGGACTAGATTCAAATTAAATATCTCTGAATGTTTGAAGAATTATGAAAGTTGGAGTTGTAGTTTTTCCAGGTAGTAATTGTGATCGTGATATGTATCATGTATTGACTGATGTATTTCATCTTGATGCAGAATTTTTTTGGCATGAAAAAGGATTACCAGAAAATATCGACGCTGTAATTCTTCCAGGTGGATTCTCTTACGGTGATAGATTAAGGGCAGGTGCTATTGCAGCTCACAGTCCAATTATCAAAGACGTCAAAAAAATGGCTGAAAAAGGAATTCCTGTTTTAGGTGTATGTAATGGATTTCAAATTCTTGTAGAATCTGGACTACTTCCGGGTGTATTGCTCAAAAATGAATCTCTTAATTTTATGTGTGAATGGACTAATCTAATTGTAGAAAATAACAAAACACCATTTACAAATCAATTCAAACTAAATGAGCAAATCCCAATCCCCATAGCTAATGGTGAAGGGCGATATTATGTTGATGATGAAACAATGGAAGAATTAAAAAAGAAAAATCAAATTGTTTTCAGATATTCTGAGGTGGTGAATGGCTCTTCAAATAGAATTGCAGGCGTGTGTAATGAGGATGGTAATGTTGTTGGAATGATGCCTCATCCCGAAAGAGCCGTTGAATCGGATATAAATCCAATTGATAACAAACCCTCATCTCTTATCTTTGAATCACTATTGACAAAAATGGGTGTAAGTAAATGAGTTTAGAAGAGCGAGAACTAGATGAATTAAAATCTAAAATTGGTAGAGACCCTACATCTACTGAGCTGCAGATAGTAGCTGCTGAATGGTCTGAGCACTGCTCTTACAAATCATCAAAAAGACATTTGAAAATGCTTCCGATGGATGGACCGCTTGTAATTAACGAAAAAGGATATGATTCTGGAGTTTTAGATGTTGGTGATGGATATGTGATAACTGCTCATATTGAAAGTCACAATCATCCATCTGCTGTAGAGCCATATGGTGGTGCTGCTACTGGAGTTGGCGGAGTAATTCGAGATATTTTATCTGCTGGAACTAGGCCTATTGCAATTTTTGATGGATTAAGATTTGGAAATATTGAAAAAGATTTGCAAGCAAGATGGTTGTTCAAAAATGCTGTAACTGGAATTGCTGATTATGGAAACTGTTTAGGTATTCCAACTATTGGTGGTGAGGTGGAATTTGATGAATGCTATGAAAATTATGCAATGGTTGATGTTGCTGCACTGGGTTTTGGTAAAAAAGAAAATTTGATTAAAAATCATGTGGAAAAAGACGACATTGTTGTTTTGATGGGTGGTTCAACTGGTAGAGATGGTATTGGTGGATCTCAATTTGCATCTGATTCTTTAGAATCTGAAGACCGTTCTGCGGTTCAAATTCCTGACCCTTTTATTGAAAAATTAATTATTGAAGCTGTTTTACAGGCACGAAATGATGGATTAATTCATGCTATGAAAGATCTTGGTGGTGGTGGTTTATCCTGTGCAGTTTCAGAAACTGCTGATGCCATGGAAATTGGAATTGAAATGGATGTTGACAAAGTTCACACTAGAGAATCTGACATGCATCCTGATGAAATTATGGTTTCAGAATCTCAAGAAAGAATGTTAATTGTTACTAGTGAAACAAAATTCAAAAAATTACAAGAAATCTGTAACAAATTCCGTATTGGTTGTTCTGTTATTGGTCATGTGAAATTTGACAATAATGTGCATATTAAAAAAGGCGGAAATACAATTGCCAATTTACCCGCTGACGTTGTAGCTAATGCAACACTACTTGATTTACCATCAAAAGAACCAACTTATTTGAAAACTATTGAAACTGAAAAGAAATTCGACTCAATTCCTGATTACTCTAAACTTATGATGACATTACTTGCATCGCCAAACATCGCAAGTAAGATTTGGGTGTATGGGCAATATGATCATGAGGTAGGTATTAGAACTGTTGTGAAACCTGGAACTGATGCATCTGTGTTGAGATTAGATAATGGAAAATATCTTTCTGCAAAAATCGATGGTAATCCAAAACAATGTTACATTAATCCTAGAGAAGGTGCAATTGGATGTTTTGAGGAAGCGTGCAGAAACGTTGTATGTACTGGAGCAAGACCAATTGGAATGCTGGATCATCTTCAATTTGGTAATCCTAATGATCCTGAGATTTTCTGGACCTTTTTAGAGTCTCTAAAGGGTTTGACTGATTTTGCTAAATCCTTTGAAATTCCATGTGTTGGAGGTAAAGTGAGCCTGTACAACGAGACTCCTAAAGGCTCTATCAAGCCAACTCCTGTAATTGGGGTGATTGGATTGATTGACAAGAAGCCATCAGTTCCTCAAAAAATTTCAAAAGATGACTGCCTTCTCATAATTGGCGATACTAGAGATGAACTTGGTGGTTCTGAATACTTTGAATATATCCACAAATTTGTAGGAGGAAAATGCCCATCTGTTAACTTTGAGGATTCAAAGAAACACATGAAGTCTGTTCTTGATATGATTGATAAAAATCTCATAAAATCTGCACATGACTGTTCTAAGGGTGGATTGGCAATTGCTGTATCTGAAATTTGTATGACTAATCAGATTGGCTGTAATGTCTCATTGGATAAAGTTCCTGGTGAAAAACTAGATGCTGATGGGGTTTTGTTTTCTGAAAGTCATTCCAGATATTTGATTTCTTTTGATAAGAAAAATATCTCACAAATTGAAGATATTCTAAAAACAAACAAAGTATCCTTTAATCAAATTGGTGAATTTGGTGGTGAACAAATTCAATTTACTGATAATTCAAAATTAATTATTGATCTTAATTTGAAAAAGATACATGAAATTTGGCTACATGCACTTCCAAATTTAATACTTCACGGCAAAAAATTCTCTGATGATAATGGCTGAAAAAAAGAAAAAATCTGAGAGAAAGCAGAAAGGACAAAAGGCTGCTGAGCAAAATCAGAGAATCAAAAAATACAAGAGTGAACAACAAACAAAGAAAAAAGGAAAAAAGCCTAAGAAATATTAGAATAAAACTGGCAAGATACTACGCCTCCTTTGTTCGTTCAATAACACATACAGAAATCTAAATTCTAGATATTCTATGATATCTTATGGAGAAATTTACAATTCAATTAACGATTGACGGAATTTTGGATCAAGCAAATCAAGTTTTTGGAGATTTGCTTAGTGGTACTATGGACATGGTTGGAAAACTTACTGAGACAATTGGTTCTGTAACTGCAGGATTATAATTTTCATAATAACCTGCCCTTTTAGGCTCAAAATCTCCTAGATACACTCTCATGATCTGTAATATGTTGGGATGCGATACCGAGGCTTACGCTAACGAGGCTTACGCTAACGTGATGTTTTATCACTTTGAGGAGGGGATCTCAAAACCCTATTGTCAGCAGATCATGGGATTTTGTATTAATCAACACTATTCCGTGATTAGAAGAGTTTATGAGCATCATAATTTAGATTGTGATGAGGAAAATTAATTGGCAGAATTAGATGTGGGTATTCTTATTGGACAAGTTATTCTTGGTTTGATTGTAATTGGGATTTTCTTATCTGGAATTCGAATCATTCGACCTACAAATAGAGCTGCTATTGAATCTCTAGGAAAATACACAAGATTTCAAAAATCAGGAATTACTTTCATTATCCCATTTATTCAAAAAATGTATTCTGTCAATATTACAGAGCAATTAGTGGATGTCATGCGTCAGGAAGTTATTACAAAAGATAATTTGAATTGTACAGTTGATGCCCAAGTTTACTTTAAAGTTGGGGCTTCTGAAGTGGAACTCAAAAGTGCATTATACAAAGTAAATAATTATGATATTCAAATTGTTCAATTAGCAAGAACCACTCTGAGAAATGTTATTGGAGATAATATGTTTAAAGATGTTAATTCACAAAGGGGAAAACTCAATCATGAAGTATATGAAACGATGGCTGTTGAAACAAAAGATTGGGGTATTACTATTGTTAGAGTTGAACTAAAAGAAATAGAGCCGCCAGACGATGTTCAAGAAACAATGAATATGGTTATCAAGGCTGAAAATGACAAACAATCTGCCATAGATTTTGCAAATGCACGTGAGACTAAAGCCGATGGTGAAAGAAGAGCTAGTATCAAGGAGGCAGAAGGTATACGTCAATCATTAATTTTAGAGGCAGAAGGCCAATCTCAAGCTATAGAGCGAGTTGCCGCAGCTAGGGCAAAAGAAATTCAACTTGTAAATGAATCTGCTGAAAAATACTTTGTTGGAAATGCAAAGGATCTAAAGCGATTAGAAGTCACTCAGTCAAGTCTGGAGACTAATTCCAAAATAGTCCTTACTGACAAAGGAATATCTCCAACATTGGTGTTGAATGAAACTGATGATAGAATTATCCCTACAAAACCTAAAAAAGAAACTGATTCTTGATCGCTCAAACTGATCATCATTTTTATTGTTCAAAGTTACATGATGGATCAGGGGATGGAGTCGTTATCTGATTTATCAGCTGAGTTTTACACTTTTTCTAATCTTTTCTCATCATTTTGTGTATTGGGGATTTCATAGAAATGCCCAAAGTAAAAGAAAACTGTGGTGTTGTAGGAATTTACAGTTTAACTGGAAAGAATGTGGTTCCAATGGTCTTTGATGCTTTACGAGCTTTGCAACATAGGGGACAGGAGGCCTGGGGTTTTGCAGTTCCAAACAAGCCTCCGTTTAAAAAAATAGGATTGGTTTCGCACTCTTCATCTGATTTTAAAAAAATTGCTCAAGAATATGCATCTCCATGTGTCATTGGACATGTGAGATATTCTACAATGGGTACAAGCACTTTGGATAATGCACAACCTTTGAAAGTGAAGGATCTCTGTATTGCACATAATGGAACAATTGCCAATGCTCAAGAATTATCTAATCTAGTTGGAGGCTGTTCATTTACTCCGCAAAATGCAAGTGATACTTTGGTTGCAGCACAAAGACTGGTTTCATTAATTTCTGAAAATGGTGAAATGGGAAAAGCACTATCCATTTTAAAAAATGAAATGGTTGGCTCTTATTGTTTTACGTTTATTTCTGATGATAATTCAGTTTATGCTGCTAGAGATCCTAAAGGGTTCCGTCCAATGGTATTGGGACATAAAGAATCTGATGACACCTACATTGTAACTTCTGAATCAGCTGCAGTTACTGCTGTTGGTGCAACTTTAAAAAGAGATGTAGTTCCTGGTGAATTAATTAAACTAAGCCAAAATGGTTTGGAGACTGAATTGTTTTCAACTGATACTTCTCGTGCACACTGTTCTTTCGAATTCACTTACTTTGCACATCCATCAAGTAACATGGAGGGGCGTAACATTTACGTTTCAAGAAAAAAAATTGGTCAATTTATGGCAAAGAAATTCCCAATCAAAGACGCTGATTTAGTAATTCCAGTCCCTGATTCTGCAAGACCTGCAGCTTTGGGTTATGCGCAAGAACTTGGTGTATCTTTTGATGAAGGTTTACTGAAAGACAGATACAGCAAGAAAGGTCCATTGCGAAGTTTCATTGAACCTCACCAAAGTGATAGAGTTGAGATAAATCGTTGGATAATTCCAATTAGTGAAATAATCAAAGATAGACATGTGGTAGTAATTGACGATAGTTTGGTTAGGGGTACTAGTTCTAAGGCAATTATCAAGGCTCTTCGTAGGGCAGGGGCAAAAAAAATTAGTATGTTAATTACATATCCTCAAATCAATTATCCTTGTTATGCTGGAATTGATTTCCCATCTCAAGAAGAACTTGCTACATTCACTAATGGAAAAACTATGACTAGTGATGAGATTACTGAAATGGTTAGACAAAGTATCGGGGTTGACTTTTTGGGGTACAATGATGCTGAAAATCTAGCAGATGCAGTTGGAATGCCAAAAGATTCAATGTGCTTTACATGTAGTTCTGGAAATTATGATTCATTGGGAATAAAACCTGATTTTACTAAACGTGAACAAGTAAAGGCGACAAACTAGAATTAATTTAGAGATTTAATTAAATAACCATGAAAATATTTTGTATTCATGCAAGCAATCTGGAATGATATAGTAATTGCTGAAAGTGATAGTACAGTTGAAGTAGATGGAAATCCTTATTTTCCATTTGATTCTATCAAAGAAGAATATTTCAAAAAAGCTGAATTAACTACTGTTTGTGGTTGGAAAGGAAAAGCCAATTATTATTCCGTAGAAGTTGATGGAAAAATAAACAAAGACTGTGCTTGGTATTATGCAGAACCAAACGACGCTGCCATGAAAATTAAGGGAATGGTTGCATTTTGGAATGGAATCAAAATACAATAATTTTTAAAATACCTGCCTAGTAAATTACGCACAAATTCGGGTTATTCTTCATCTATTTTTTATTATATTCGTCAATTTTGAGATTGTATTTTTCAATTTCCTTATTTTCAGAATCAACATCTTCAAATAATTCAGGATTATTTTCTTGAGCTTTATTCATTAGCTTCTTGAATAAATCTGGATCATCTTTTTGAAGGTCTAGTAGTATTTTTCCTATGGATTCATCCAGATTGCTCATTTAATTTTCTATGATTTTATCTGGTATATCTTTTACGAGTAATTATTGAGGCAATTTATGAGAAACAAGAATATTGACAACATATGTTGTGTTTATTGAACAACCTATTGTTTATGAAGTTAATCTAGTATGAATTATCATGCCTAAATGCAGAAATTGTGATGATGACTTTGTAATTAATTCTACTAGTTTTTGCTCTGATAATTGTTTTAATGTGCACACTAGAAGATATTTTCTACATTAATTCAAATCATATTTTTTTGGATTGTATTTCTTATTGAGGTATTTCTACTTTAAATTCAAAATTACTTTCGTCTGATTCAAAATCGGTAGTTTTGTGTTTTGCATCATTGAACATTTTGAAATAAATCATTCCATTTACGTATAGCCAATTATACCCCATGTCGCTATTTGCACATACTATAGTTCTGACATTCTCTTTATCATCATAATACAAATGATGACCGTTTTGTTTGAACCATAAAGTCATGGTTTTAATCATTTCTTCAAATTTTAACATTGGAGAGAATAGTTGCATACATGATACTGTTGGTTCATACTTTGTTTTAATCCAGTCCTCTAATTCTTCTTTTTTAAATTTATTATACAATTTTTTTATTTCTGCACGTTGAACGATCATATCTTGACGCTTCCAACACTTGGCGAGGATATCTAGATGATTATTGACTATGTTTTCTGCAGTTTTGGTGGGTGAAATATTTAGTTCGTGGGCCAATTTTTTAATTGATTCTGAATGTTCTTTTGTAAATCGTAAACTGAATACCTCGTCTTTTATTTTATCTGACACATCTTCTGATGTATCGTTTATGCTTAAGTACCCTTCCTAAAAATAGGGCTATCTGCTTACATTAGCTACAAAAGCTTACGTTTTCCGTATTCTATAAATAAAAGTGTACTTTTGAGATGTCATGGGCGTAGAATTGGCAATTGAGAAACTAGAGACTTCCAATCGGGGCTTACAGATTATCCGAAAAAATGTCCATGAACAACTAGGTGAAATAGCAACTGATCCTAAATTAGAAGGGCTTACTATTGATTTGGAAAATCTTTTTGAATCTTATCTTGATACATGGGTGAAGAGCAATTTGGATATTATATCTGATTTAAGAAAAGAGACTTGAAATGAGTTCTGTTAAAATTTGTAAACAATGTAAAAAAGAATTTGAAAATCGTACCAGTGATTTCTGTTCAACTGTGTGTGCTGCTAAATCATGCTAAAATTAGTTTGTAAACATTGTGAATGTTCCTTTGAAGGTAATGATGAAAAATTTTGTTCTCAGGTGTGTGAAAATACTTTCATTGTCTCAATGGAGAAACGCATCCGTGAAGCCATTAAAGATGATCCTGGACATACTGCCAAAATGAGTAAAGATTATTGAATAGATTCCTTTCTTAGAATCTTAAACTAATTTTGTACCTAAAAATATTTAAAGCATAATTTAAAATTTTATTTTGTTATTTCATGGTTTTCAAAGTAATGTACAAATTTTCCAATGAAGATACTTCATACATTTGCTATATGACTCATAAACAGTATGTCAATTTCAAAGATTTACCTACTATAGAGACAATTACTATTCTTAAGAGAAATCAAACCGAAATGAAAGAATATGAGGATGAAATGCAAAACTCCATTGATGCTGCATTTGCAAATAGTACTTCTCACATAAAGCACCTTTCAGAAGAACTCTAAAATCAAATTTACGACATTCAAAATATTTGATGATCCCTCACTATGCCCTAGCAGTTAAATCCTATCAATATCAGGCATAATTAATTGAAGTTTCTTACCAGTGGAAAAGTAAAGGATCTTTACGATGTTGATGAATCTACCATATTGTTCAAATTCTCAGATAGAGTATCTGCCTTTGATGTTAAATTCAAACAAGATATCCCTAGAAAGGGGGAAATTCTTTGTAAATTTGCAGAGTTTTGGTTTAACGAGTTACCTACACCAAACCATTTCATCAAACGAGAATCCGACACTGAAATCATTGCCAAAAAAATGAAAATGCTCCCAATTGAATGTGTAGTTCGAGGCTATTTTTATGGTAGTCTAGTTAGTAGATGGAAAAAAGGTGAGGTCACTTTACCTGAAGGCACTGATACTACTCTTGCTGCAAAACTTTTAGAACCACTATTTGATCCTACAACAAAATCTGAACATGATATTCCAATAAACAAGGCAAAAGCATTAGAGATGAAACTGGTCTCTGAAGACCAATATGCCTGGTTAGAAAAAACTTCAATTGATATTTACAACAAAATGGCAAAAACTGCAGACGATGTTGGTTTTATTTTGGCTGATTTGAAATTAGAATTTGGATTACTTGATGGCAAAATTACATTAGGTGATTCAATTGGTCCTGATGAATATCGTTTGTGGCCTAAAGACTCCTTTGAAGTAGGAAAAATACAAGAGGCATATGACAAACAACTCTTGCGTGATTGGTTAACTGCAAATGGATTCCAAAAGCAGTTTGATGATCAACGTGATGCAGGAAAAGAACCGGTTGCTCCAGAAATCCCTACAGAAATTATCTCAAAGATGACAGAACGCTATGTCACTGCATATGAGAAACTAACTGGTCATTCGTTGTAGTGACATCCTCCACTTGATGTTGACTAAAAGTCAACATCCAACTCGAATATGATTTTCAACATCTTACAACATGTCGTCTTGTAGGGTGTTTTGACAACATCTTTTCTAGGATCTGCCTTTTTTGATATTTTATGAAATTTTTAAAACCGCTACGATAATTATTCATCCTATACCATATTCATTATAGTGCTATTGAAAATATTGGATGCATTACAATATCTATCATACTGGTTACAATGAATTTGATAGCAGTCCAAGATTAATTAAAGTAAACAAAAATTGATGCGATTAGACAAAAAAATATGATACACGGATCTTTTAGATCGGGTTTGTAAGGTAATTCTGTATGTCTACCTTACTAGAAAAGCAAATCAAAGTTAATCGTACTGTTACAACAAGTATTGGACACGCACGTGCAATTGAAGACCCTGCACGAGCAAAAATTATTGAAATTCTGTACCATCAAGCATTATCAGCTGATCAGATTTCTACTGCCCTAAAAAAGACGGGATACAAAAAAGCACTAACTACTGTCCGTCATCATTTGGATATTCTAAAAACATCTGGATTAATTGAAATTGCCAGAATTGAAGAATCACGTGGAGCCATCACAAAATTCTACAGTACATCTACAAAATTGTTAGATTTTCAGACTCCTGAGGATTTTGATTCAACATATTCCAAAATCATCACTAACACATCAACAAAAATTGAAAAAATTCTCAAAGGATTAGCACCAAAAACTACAAAATCAAAAGGTAAAAAATCTGAAGAGTATTCTCAATACCTTGTCATGGAGATAATGAATAGAGCAATGACTAATGTTCTTGAAAAATCAAGTAAAAAATAATCTGTGGGATTGAAATGATTAATCACCTTAAACCGATCAATTCCAATTTTACACTTGGAGTGAAAATGTGCAAAAAATACTCTCAAAATGCAATTGTAACGAGTGATGTTAGAAAAATCTCTACAACAGTACGAAAAAGTGAAACCTAATGAATGAGAAAGTCGTAAAACTATTTTCAGAAAAAAATCTTGTATTTATTGCAACTGTTATGAAAGACGGTTCACCGCAAGTTTCTCCTGTGTGGGCAAATTGTGATGATGGATTTGTTTTAGTAAACACTGCAGAAGGTAGAATCAAACACAAAAATGTTTTACGTGATCCTCGAGTTGCAGTGTCTGTTGTATCTAAAGACAACCCACTTGACATGACAACTATTCGTGGAACTGTGGATGAATTAATTCCAGACTATGAATACAAACACGCAGATAAACTAACTCAACAATACATGGGCCGTGATCATTATCCATTCAAACGAGATGATGAAAAAAGAGTCATACTAAAAATAAAACCTGACCGTGTTTTTGTTTTACCTGAACTAAAGATGAGTGAATAGTAGTACTATCTTTGGAATGTTTCTAAATTCGAATTTAGAAACATAATACATTCAGTAGGGTGAATTTAAAAAAGATAGCAAGGACAGCTTAACGTCTACGTTTAGCTGCCTTTCTCTTTGGAGCGGCTTTGCGTTTAGATGCAGCTTTACGTTTTGGTGCTGCTTTTCGTTTAGCTGCAGTTTTACGTTTTGGAGCGGCTTTGCGTTTAGATGCCTTTCTCTTTGGAGCTGCTCTTTTACCTGCATTTTTCCTTCGAGTTGCTGCTGCCTTTCTCTTACGTGATGCTGCTGCTTTTAGTGCTTCAGCTGCTTTTGCTGCGGCATTCCTCTTTCGAGTTCTTGCTGCTTTCTTAGCTGCTTCTGCTCTTTTAGCTTTGTACACTGCCATAATATTTTGCCAAAATCATTGGTGTTATATGGTAAAAGTCACACATTACTACGCAGTATATAGAAAAATTTGACACTTTTTTTACTTTTTTGGAATTAACGATCAACAATTTGTAAGACAAATTGAAGCTGTATCTGTAGTTGATTGATCTTTTTGTGGACGAATAATTATTTTGTATTGTTTTTCTTCATCAAACGGAATATCAAACTGTGTAGTTCTTTGAATTGGATTGTTTGGGTCAAGTCCTTCTAAAAACAAATCATTTACTGAAAATTCTCCAAAAACTGCTTTATGTTTTTGATCTTTTTCATCTATCAAGTAAAATTGCCCTCCTGAAATCACCGTTTTTTCATCACTGGTATTTTTTGCAGTAATTCCAATCATAACAAACGTATTTTCTGGCATGTTTTCTTTATCTCCATTATGGGTTCCCTCAAATGTGATGATGTATTCTACTGGTCCCACTTTTACGGTATTTCCGACACTTGATTCGATGAAATTTGTTTCATATTGTGTATACATGATTAATGCAAATCCCATTGAAGCTACAATTGCACCAATTACAATTATAATTCCAATTCCGCCCATGTCTTTTACATTGATAATTTTGGTATATAGTTGAAACGCACAAAAAGATGCCCAACACCCCCTCCTTTTCACACAAAATAGGTGTAATTCTGTGATTTTGCGATCACAATGATTAATGTCCTAATTTCATAATACAGCTACTATGCTTAAATTTCCCATGTTTGGGACTTGTACCAATGACTAAAACACTCTCAAAGAAAATTTTGACTGTTTCTTTGGCTGCTTTATTTGGAATTGCAATGATTGTATCTCCGATTGGCGCTGAAGCAATGGGAAGTTTTCTAGATGTTAAAAAAGCAAAAATCACTACTGATAGTACAGAGTTTGAACAGGCTAAAATTGAAACCAAAGCCCACATTGAAACTATTGATGCATATGGGTATGGGATTATTTCCGGTGCTGGCCTTGAGGCCATAGCTGTTACTACCACTCATGGTGGAGTATTGGACAGTGAAGCACAAACTGATGCAAGCGATGCTTCATTCCATAATCACTATGTTGCACTTCAAAATTCTGGAATTGGAACTGGTTTGTGTACTGGATTAGAAGTACGTGATATCACCTTTGAACAACCTGGTGATGTAGAGATTAAAAACAAGAAAGCAATAATGGAAGATGTGCCATATTATTTTGCTGGAACTCACAGTCTCTCCGGTGATAACATTAGTTTCTTAGCTGATGGAAATGTTGGTGCAGTTGTATCTTTTACAATTGAGCCTATTTTCATCACTGTAGATGAAGTAGAAACAATTGGTGCAGTATGTATCAATGATGTTCTCCCAACAACTGATCTAAAAGTTAAAGAATCAAAACACTGATTTTTTTATCTTTTTTCTTTATTTTTTTATTCCATTTTACCTATTTTCAAGGGGTTTAACTTCTAGGCACAATTCTAAAAGATCACCCTAGTCTAGCTGGGAGAGCTTGGTGGAATTATGGTTGCATATTGCATCTAGGCACAAGTGTTACACCCCCCCTCCAAATGCCTGTTTTTGAAAATTTCATAATGTGACTAAACTCACTATTTTTCAGGGGGGGTTTAACGCCTAGCCTTAATTTAGCAAATTTAGTTATTTTAGAAAATTTTCTGAAATTGATGTAATCCAATCAAAAATCTGTAAAAATAGACTTGATGAGAATATTCTAAATTCATCAAAGACATTATTTGTTGATGCAAATGTCTCATTAATTGCTGATTCATCAATCTGTAAATTGAATTCATACATGTTCTATTTGAGCACAATTGTGATTTTACTATGTGTGTGCGCTATTGTACACACATTTTATGTAAAATAAGGGGGGTTTCTTGAAAAAATACCGCCCAATTATACAGTATGCTAACCAAGCAAAACAGATGACATTAGATTGTCTACTAAATCCATGGTCCCTGAAATCATTTGATCAGCCATACTTGTTGCAGATTCCACAATTGAATCCATGTTGAGCATATCCATTAATCCCATGAATTACTACTCTTGGATTTCGTATTAACCAATTGTATGTTTAATCATGATACGCACTCCATTTTGATGTGATATCTTGTGATATCTTGTGATATCTTGTGATGGGCTTGAAATGGGTATATTTCCCTAAAAAGAGCCAGTCTAGGGGGGTATTTTTGCGGTTTGTTGTTTCCCAAGACCTATTGCTTCAATTCCTTCTGAACTGTCTTTACGATATAGTGTACTGCTAAAGCCAGTCCTACCACTTTGAAGAAATTATTCATGCATCTGAACCTCTTTCTCTTCATATGTGTCGAGAATTTCATCTATCATTTTGATGATATTCAATTTTGAATTAACTCCCACTTTGTAGTTGCATTTTCTACTCTGAGTTTGTTGACATTTATGCTGACATTGATCTCAAAGTTCTTTGTTGTGTGTTTGAACAAAAAATTGCAGATATTCATTTGACAAATACCACCAAAGTTGCAATCATTGCTAAGACAAAAGCCTTGTTTTTTGATGCCTTGAGTTTAAGAAATTGGGTTTCAAAAAAACTTGGTTTTGTTGTTTTTGTTATAATTTTTGTTGCTATCATACTAGATTATAGTGAATTTTTCATATAAGGCCCGCGTAGAACTGATAAATCGTCTATGTTTTAAAATGTCTTTAGCAGGAATCTTGCTGTTTTATCATATTTTTCAGAAACATTCTCTATTGCTTCAAGCATTGTTTGTTGATTGATGTTTTCTTTGTCATCCATTACCACATAGACTCCAACTTTCTGTTTTCCATCTTCAGTGATAATTTTGTTAATTACTTGTATTGAATAGCAATAATCGCTTACTTTTTTCTCAAATTTCTCCTTCTCTTCTGCACTAAATCCCAAATATCTTGCAATTTGACTATTTTTCATTACTACTTTTGCTCCTATTACCAGAACACCTGGTTGTCCTTTTGGTTCAAACACATCGACAGGGATTCCAGACTGTCCTGCATGTTTTACAAGAATTTGGAAATTATTATCCGGGTTTTTTACTTCATCAAATGATAATCCTTCATGAATTACCCATCTCTCTACATTATCTCTCATCCTGGCACTCATAGAACATCTCTCAATCTAGTTCTATATTATTCTAAATGATTGCCATGCTAAATTTAGAATGTTTCTAAATTCGAGTTTAGAAATAACTGTTATCTTTACTTGTAGAACAAGAAATTATTTACTAGATGTTAACATTAAACCTTGAATCCAAGCCTGGTACAACTGGGGCAATTAAAACTTCTAGAATTATTCCAATTATCATAAATACAATTCCAACATACAAACAATTTCTTGCCTTACGTGGATCATCTTTTCGTAAAATAAAAAATGCAATTATTCCACCAATCATCCCAACGAGAATTGGTAGCAGAAACCATGCATTACTTCGAGTTTTTTCTGGATATGATATTCTCATTCACCTTTATTTTGCAACTATGGCTTTTTTCTGCAATTGTGTGATTTCAATTTCTACTGTTTCTAAAGGATCCTCTACTTGATTACGTTTAATTGAAAACATCTTTGGTTTTTCAAAGTCATCAGTACAATCTGGACATGCATAAACTAACACTCTGTGTTCATTGGGTGCTTTTGGATTTGACAATCTTGGATAGTACACCAATCTCGCACTACAATCCACACAATATCTGTTGGCCCTTCTAGTTCTGACCAATGTAAACCTCCTGCATCATTCTAAGTATGCGATCATCTATTAGATCTATATTGTCTAATAGTGTAAACCAATTACTAACAACCGATCAATGTTTCTAAATTCGAATTTAGAAACATATTGAATCTTGTTCCTTGATTATGCCACTAGTATGGAAAAATAATGTTTCAGAACTCGAGTTTAGAAAGAAGCGCCTCCCACCAGACTTGAACTGGTGACCAACCGGTTAACAGCCGGTTGCTCTACCACGCTGAGCTAGGGAGGCACCACGATTTTACCTTGGCAAAAGTGATTTAATCTTTGCGACTATGCATAATACACTAAATTAGAAAATCTTTAGTTAAATTTGGCAAAAAATTCTTTGATTTCTTTTGCATGACTTTCAACTAATTCAATAATTTCCAAGTGCTCATCAGCTGTTGGCTCTCTTTGATGTACAATTTGAAATGCACTAAGTGCTGAACCGACCATTTCACCTACAAAAAAGCCACACAAAAAATCACCAATATTCCCACAATTCCATGTTTCACCAATTCTTGGAGATGCTCCTGCAGATTTGTATAATTCTAGAGTTTGTTCTATTAAATCAGTTGTTTGTTTTGAAAATTCAGGATCAAGAGTCATTTGTTAAATTGTGATATTATTTGTCTAAACCTTTCTTCTTTTCAAATGCATAGATACCATCAAGGAAAACTCTATGATCTTTGTTTTTTACTTTGGATTTTAATTCTATGTTGGCAGCTGTTTGTGTAATGTCTGTCCAAACTTCTCCAGTAAGCAAAACGTCTTCTCCTTTCGGAGTAACTTTGGTGTTTCCAACAATATGTGTTAATCTTGGTGCACGTTCTCCTTGAAAGTTTTCAATTATGATTGTCTTTCCATCTACTTTGACAGTAATTGGAAAGTGTGAAAATACAATTTTCATTTTTATTGTATAACCGATAATTAGACCTTCACAAATATTTCTGATAATTGATCTTGCAGTGTGTAATATTGCATAATCTTTCTTTTTGTGTTCAATGGTGGATAGGAGAATTTTACCTTCTGCAATTTCAATATTTACTGGAATTGTTCTGAAACTTTTGTGAGTTTTACCTAATGGTCCTACAAAATGTAGCATGTGTTTCTTTAGTGTAACTGTAACCCCTTCAGGAATATCTACTTGATCCTTGAATTTTTCTAGTTGCTCAGTAGACATAACCTATCAAAAATCCTCCAATTCCTTTAGTAACTGCTTCATGATGTGACATTACTCCTTGGTTGGTTGTTACCAAAAGCATACCTCTATCATATGCAGGCAAATATTGTTGTTCCCAACTATTGTATTCATCCGTTTTCACTTTGAATCTTGGGGATATTGCTCCACATTTTGTAATTTTTGCTAATAGTTTAATTTTGAACTTTCCGCCTCTTTTATCGTCAATACGCTCAAACTCTCCGATGTAACCATCTTTTTGAAGTGTCTTTAGAACTTCAATACCTAGTTTTGATGTTGGAAGGATGACGCAATCGGTATTTCTTCTTGTTTCATTATTGTAAAGTGTGACAAATAGATTTGCTAAGATGTTTGTTGCAGGCATGTTATATCACTTATTTTTCCTGAACCCTAAAGATGTTGCTACTTCTCTGAAGCATCGTCTACATAACATTAGATCATATTTTTGAATAACTGCTGTATAATCTCCACATCTTTTACACCATCTGGAACCTCTTCCAAAGTCGTGTTTTTTTCTTCCAGTTGCTTCGTATGATCTATCTTTTGCCATTATGTTATGGTCACTCCAAATTCTTTTGTTAGATAATCTTTTGCTTCTTGACTTTTGATAACATGATCTTTTCCAACTTTTGCTTTATGTTTACTTCGATTTCTAATTCCATATCCTGGTCTAGTTAATGCAATTGAAATCCCTAATCCTAAAATTCCAACTTGTGGATCGTATTTTACACCTGGAATGTCTATGTGTTCATTAATTCCAAATGAAAAGTTTCCAAAATTATCAAATGATTTACCTCTTAGTGTGTTGCCTTTAGCTTCAACAAGTCTTTTCAATAATGCTACTGCATCATCACCACGAACTGTTACTGCTACTCCGATTGGTTCTCCTTTTCTAACTCCCCAATCTCTGTATGCTGCTTTTGCATTACGTGTTGATGGTTTCTTTCCAGAAATTTGTTGTAATGCAGTTGTTGCAGTAGTAATTACATCTCCTGATTTACCTAAACCCATGTTTAGTACAACTTTCTCTAAAGAGATTTTCTTCATTTTGGATTCTGTTACTTGAGACATATGATCACTTTAATTGAATTATTGGCTCCTGTTTTCCAATTGGCATAATGATGTCGGCAGGAATTTCGATTTTTCTATCTCCTAATGAAAGAATAACTCTTTTTGGAAGAATGAATGTTCCTTCTTCAACTGTTTCAATTTTACCAATTTGACCTGCGTTATTTCCACTGGTGACAAGTCCTTGAGTACCTGCTTCTAATTTGATTACTTCGAGAATTTTTTGTTCTGGAACTTGAATTAAACATACATCTCCGACACTTACTTTGGTATCTGAAATAATTGAACGTCCATCATGGAATCCAATTTGTAATTTTCCTTTGTTGATTGTAGTTTTAGTGGTAACCCTAACTAATTTTTTAGATTTTTCAGATTCTTTAATTTTAATTGGTTCTAGTAATTTGTCTTCAGTTGGAACTAGACGATAAATGTCTGAAACATTTTCTAGTTCTACAACGTCCATTAATCCAATTGAATGATGGAGTGATTTTCTAACAACACCGTCGATTTTTACATTTCCGGAATAGATTGATGCTTTTGCTTCTCTTAAACTAGTAACAATGTTTAGTGTGTCTCTAAGAAATACTGCAGTTGGTATTGAGTTGCTCTTCTTATGTGATCCTGGTTTTACAGTGATAACGAATCTCTTAGCTTTTCTGGTAATTCCCCAGAACTGTGGTGCCATTTGACGTTTGAGTTTCTTACTACCTGCTATACTTACCATTAATTACCATCTCCCTCTTTTTTGGCCTTTTCTGCTCCTTTTGTTTCTTTAGGGGCTGTTTTTGCAGGCTCTGCTTTTGTTTCTGTTTTTACTTTTTCTGTTTTTGGTTGTTTTCTAGGATCTTTTCCTTCAAGTTTTGCAATTCTCCATTTGTCTTCTGTACTTAATGATGTAACTACAAGATTAGATGTGTGAATGTAAACGTCAAATTTATCGCCTTTAGTTTTTTCTTTCTTTACTCCTTCAATTGCAACACTGCTTTTCTGTGTAGATATTTTTGCTACTTTACCGTCAACTCCTTTGAATTCTCCTCTTAGGATTGTAACACTATCTCCTTCTACAACTCTTACACTTCTTTTACCATATTTTTTATGAAGATCTTTAGAAAGTGCGCTTCCGAGTTGTTTACTTTTTGTTTTGTAAGTTGCCTGGTAAATCATTTGATTGCGCATTTTTGTTGGTTTCATTTTATTATACCACCATTGATGCCAAGTTAGCTACTCTTGGCCATTTTTCTGTAGCTTCTGCTGCAACTGGTCCTTTGATGTCTGTTCCTTTAGTTTCTCCTTCTGGAGTGATGAGCACTGCTGCATTATCTTCAAAACAAACTCTTACACCGTTTAATCTTCTAACTGCATATTTTTGTCTAATAATTACTGCACCATACACTTGTTTTCTTAACTCTGCAGGACCTTTCTTTACTACGACGTTACAAAAGTCACCAACAGATGCTGATGCAAGTCTTGATGATCTTGTTTTGTGTCTTGGAACATTGATTACTTCTAAAATTTTAGCACCTGAATTATCTGCACATACAATATTTGCACCGACAGGAATTACTTTGGTAACATATGGTCTGAATTCTTCTACTCCTTTACCTGCTTGCTTTGCCATTATGCTTTAACCTCCACAACAACATATGATACTGATTTTGAGATTGGTCTACATTCTGCAGTTAAGACATGGTCTCCTGCTTCAACATCTATGCAACCTGGTACGTGTGCGTGAATTGTACTTGTACCTCTTGCATATCTCTTAAATTTACTAAAGTAAATTGGTGCATCTTTTTGTAATGTGATTGTCTGTTTTGCTTTGGCTCCTGTTACTTTGCCATCAAAGAGTTTACCTCTAATTGATAATCCGCCATGGAATGGACAATTTTTGTCTTGACATTCTCTGGTTGGTTCTTTAACTTTTAATCCGATATTTTGAGTCATGCTTTTCCTCCGATTCTATCAAATGGTCTTTTTGCAATTCTTGTCCCTTCTACTACTATGTCTTTTCCTTGAATTGAGAATTTCCAACTATTGGTTGATTTTGCAATAGATTTTGAACCATTTTCTGTGTTTATTGTGAACATTGATTTTGTTTCATTGATAATTCTTCCATTTAATCCTACTACTTGTGGGTTGGTAGATTGGGTGATCTCAGTGTCTAATCCGATAAATTCGTGTGATGTTATGTTGTCTGCAGTAATCATTTATGTTTCCTCATTGCAGTTAGTTGGGTGAGCATTCTTGCGATATCGTGTCGTAATGGTTTTAATTTTCCACTTTCTTTTCTTAAAGTTCCTTTAGAGCCATCAATTCTAAGTTTGGCAAGTTCACTACGTGATTCTTGAACTTTACTTTTAAGATCTTTTTCGTTTAATTGTTTAATTGTCTTCATACTGAGTCTGGTCATTTCAATTTGGCCTCCTCTTCTTCTAATGTTTCAAGTGTTTCCATCTTTTTTGATTCAAGTGCAATTCTTTCTGATTCTGATTTTGCAGTGTCTTCTTTACCTTCTACTTTGACAACTTCAACTTTAGCACCCTCAACTTCAATTTCTTCTACTTTGATTTTCACATCTTTAGATTTCTCAACTTTTGTTTTTCCATCTTTAGATTGTTTTGATTTTGTTGGTTTTTCAGTTCTCATTTCAAATTCTGGAATAAGTTTTTCTTTTTTTGCAATTCTAATTCTAACACCGATTAATCCCATTGCTGTTTTTACGTGTGCAATGTCTTCATCTACTATGATTTCGGCGTGATGTCCTGCTCTTGGTAAAATTCCTTGAGTATGTTTCTCAAATGCTGAACGGTCGCCTCTAAGTTTTCCGGAAATTGTTATTTGAACTCCCATTGCTCCACCTTCCATAATTTGTTTAAGTGTCCACATGGTTGCTCTTCTAAATGCAGTTCCCCTTTCCAAATGTGATGCCATTCTATTACACATTACACTTGGTGCTAATTCTGGTTTTTCAATTTCAACTACTGAAATTTGTGGATTTTTTAATCCAAAGTCTGCTGCAAGTTTATCGGTAAGTGCTCTAATTCCTGAACCTTTTCTTCCAATTACAATTCCAGGTCTTGTTACATGTAATGCAACTCTAGTTCCTACAGGTGTTTTTGATATTTCTGCATGGGAGAAACCTGCATCTTTGATTGCTTCTCTAAGATAATCTTTGAGTAACATCATGTTGTAGTTGTCTTTAATTACATTCTTTACTGCTGACATTTCTAAATCTCCTTTGCCACCAGTTCTACATGTGTTAATACATTATTTTTTGGAGTTGCTCTTCCCATTGCTCTTGGGATGAATCTTTTTACAACGACTCCTTTGTGAACAGTTGCATTTACAATTCTTAATCTATCCAAGTCCATTCCTTTGTATTCTGCGTTTGATTCTAAATTATCTAAAACTTTGATAAACTCTTTTGCAGTTTTTTGTGGATAACGTCCTGACATTACTCCTGGGTCTGCTTTATGTCCAACTTGATTTTTGTATCTTCCAAATGGAACTGCTCTTTTTTTGTTAATTACTGCAATAAGGTAATCTCTTGCTTTCTCAATTGATAATCCTTTGATTGAAACTGCAACTTCACGTGCATGTTTGTGTGAAATATCTTTTTCACGTAGTGAAGAACGTACGTGTCTAGTTGGGTCATAATTTTGGAATGCATAATTGAATCTACCCATAATAATCACTTAAGTGGCACGTAAAGGCTGGATCTTGATGCACCCACACCTGGGGCACCATGTGAAACCTTCTTGTTCGTTATTACATATTCTCCCAAATAATGTCCTATCATTTCAGTTGTTATTACAACTGGTTGGAATTCTTTTCCGGAGAATGTGTTTACTGTAACTCCTACCATGTATGGCAGAACAATCAAATCTCTTACGTGAGTTTTGATAGGATTTTTTAATGTGCCTGCTTTTGCAGCTTTAATTTCTTCAATCAATTTTCTTTTTCCATCTGTGATCCCTCTGGTGAGTGATCGTCTTTGTCTGGAATTGAATAACAAGAATAATTTCTCTAGTGATAGACTATCTAGTTCCTCTTTTGGAATACCTCTGTATAAAAATTCTTTAACCATCTCTATTCTCCTCTGTTAGTGTTCGAGTTCTATGTTCCATATTATAGCATTCCTATCTTTGTTGCCAAATCTCTGGCTTTTTCGGTATTTTCAAACTGAACATATGCTTTTTTACCATAAATTGTTCTTGCTGTGTTTACTTTTTTGACATTTTGATTGTAAAGTGTTTTTACTGCTTCTGAAATTTCTGATTTATTTGCGGATATCTCTACTATGAAACAAATTTTACTTTCATTCTCGATCATTGCAAATGTTTTTTCCGTAATGTATGGCTTTATGATAATTCTCATTGCTTGATCTATATTCATTGTGTTTTCACCATTACTTCGAGATGTGTTGATTTTATTTTTCCAATTTCTTCTATTGCTGATTTGGAGTAAACTGTTAATCTAATTGGATCAGAACCTGGGGCTAAATCTAATACACTCAAATCTTTTACATTTCTTACTTCTACTCCTGGTAGTGCACCTGTTGCTTGTAGAAGATTAGTTGAATCTGCAGTTACAAACAAAATACTCTTGCCTACTTTTTTACTTCTGCCTCTAAGTCTTGATTGTCCAGAACGTGGTTTTCTTGTGTCCAATCTTTCTATATCTTGTGTTAGTTTCAATGCGTCTAATACTTTGGTGATTTCACTTGTTTTAGAAATGGATTCAATGTCATCTGTTATTACGATTGGGAATGATTCTATTCCTTTTACTTTATGGCCTCTTAGTTCAACAAGATCTTTTGATGCTGTTGCTGCAATTGCAGAACATAATGCTAATTTATTTTCTTTTTTGTTTAATTTCTTGTAAATTACCTTCTCTACAATTGGTGGATGTGCTTGTCTTCCGCCTCTGGTAGATGCAACTTCAGCTCCTTGTCCTTGTCTTCCACCGCCTCCACCTTGCATTCTTGCGACACGAGATACACCTTGACCAGTTGGAGGATCGTTTGAATCTGCAACTACGTCCATACCTGCCATTGGTTTTCTTCCTTGTCTTTGGAATTTGTGAGATGTTAAATTAGTAACAGCTTTGTGGATTAATTCTCTTCTAAATGGTGTTGAGAAAATTATTGGTAATTCAATGTCTGCATCTTTTGTTCCAGTTGTTGTGTAAGTTGCTGTCTTCATTATACTACAACCTCCAAGATGTTTGGTTTATTGACTTTAGCTGGTGCGTTTCTAATTTGACTTCTAAGTTTGATTAATCTCTTGTAAGTTCCTGGAACTGAGCCTTTTAGAATGATGAAATCGCCTTTAACTAAGCCAAAGTGTTTGTATCCTCCATCTGGATTAATTTTAATTTTATCTGATTCTGTATTGCCCATAATCATAATTCGTTTATCATATTCTACTCTTTGATGGAATCCTGTTTGTCCTGATCTTGGAACTGTATACATGACACTTTGTGGTGAGATAGGACCTAATGAACCAACTTCTCTAACTGTCTTTCTTGATTTGTGTTGTTTCTTTTTTACACCCCATCTTCTCATTGTACCTTGCCATCCATGACCTTTGGTAATTGCTGCAACATCTACAGTTGAACCTGTTTCAAAAATTTGATCAATTTTAATTTCTTTACCTAGATGTTCTTTAACATGTGCAAATTGTTTTGCAATGTCTCCTCCACTAACCATTGCTTCAAAAACATATGGTTTCTTCATTTCTAATCCTGCTGCTCTTGGAGATACTGCAACAATTGCGTAAATTTCTTTAATTTTCTTTAATCTTGACTCTGCATTTTCCATTGATCCTGCAATATTTTTAATTGTAATTTCTTTAGCAATATTTTTTGGAATATCTTCTGCATACACATCAAACTCTGCATGTTTACCATCATGATCTTTTGAATATCCTCTAATTCCTAAAATCAATACTGGTGGAGTTACTAGTACTGTTCCTAAACTTACTAATTGTTTTCCTGCGTTTGGAACTTTGTCACGGTCATCTATGCTGACAATTTGAACACATCCTGCTTTGAAACCACAGTGTGCTAAAATTTTTGGTTCTTCAGATGCTGATCTTACTGGCCAAGCTCTAATTCTTGCCTCCATTGTCTTTGCACGTACTCTACGTGAGTATGCTAGACTTCCTCTACGTGGTTGATGTCTTTTTCGAGCTCCCATGACTAAAACGCATCATCGATTTCCCTCTATTAAACCATGTGAGGTATCGTTAACCACTGAAAAAATTTAGGTTAACCAACTATGCCTAATTTGTTATGGGAAAATTAATTCTGAGATCGAATTCCAAATTGTATATCCTCCGATTATGATCCCTATTGCTCCTAAACCCATTGCTAACAATAAAAAATTTTTTCTTTCAGGCATTTTCTAATTAATTATTGGCGTTAATTATTGCCAACGTTCCTAGTAGTGCTTCTTCTAGACGTACAGTTTCTGTTGCTTGGTTTGGAAAAAAGTTTATCGATTTTGCATTTTGAACTTTATTCATTCTTCCTCCGATGATCTCATGAACTCCTTTTTCAGGTGATCCAAAGACAACTAGTGTATGTTCATTTGATTTTGTATATTTTGATAACTGTTCATTTGATACTGGTTTTCCTTTTCTTGATGTGATGATGATGTTTCCTTTCCATTCTGATAAAATGGAAAACAAATTTGATCTTTCTTTTACTGAATAACCCCAGTATTCTGGAACTTCACTTTTATCGATATCTTTGATTGATAGTTTAGGATATCCTTCTTTGAATCTAACTGTGACTCTTTTCCCATTTGTGGTGTTGTTGCCATAATATCTGATCAATTGATTAATCCCAACATCTACATATTTTTCTCCCTTTGAACTTACTACTATCCCTTCTCTAATGTCTCCAGCTTTGATTTTTTTAGAATTTACTGGTGTGTTGTGACTTGGAATTTTTAATGGCTGTAAAACTCCTGCAAATTTTAAATCATTCATTTTTGGAAACAACCTTCTTCTCAAAAATTGTGGTGTTTCTAAATACCTTAAAATCATCATCATTAATCCTGGATCTGTTTTTTTGTTTCCTTCTTGATAGACATAGATTGTATCAATTTTAAAAATTGCACAAGCTCTTGCTAGAACAGAAATTTTTCTAGTTTTATCAATTTTAAGGGATTCGTCTGATAATGAAGACTCGGGAATTGCAACAGATAATTTCAATGTAATTTAATCTCTCAACTGCTTAAAATAATTATTTTTGCTCGTGTGGATATTTTGTTTTAGCATCATTTGCATATTTTGTAATTTGTTCATCTGATACTAATTCATACAATCCGGTTTCTTTTTTGATACATGCCATTCTGATGTGACTTGTTCCTTCTTTATCTTCACTTGAAAGATAAATTCCTGCAGAAGCTAATGTTGCAGCGTCATCAAGTGAAAGATCTTCTTTGTATGTTTTTTCTAAAAAGTCAGTTACTTGATCAGAACCTGAACCAATTGCTATTGCATCATAAGAAATGTATGTTCCACTGGGATCTGTTAGATACAACTGTGGTGTGTTATTTACAACTCCACCTAGAATTAGTGCAACACCGTATGGCCTTACACCTGCATATTGTGTATATTGTTGACATTGATCAGCTAAATGTTTGGCGATTGTCTCAACATCGACTGGTTCATCATAAATCATCTTGTTACTTTGAGAAAAGAATCTTGCATTGTCTACTTGACTTCTAGCATCTGGAATGTATCCTGCTGCTGCAACTCCTACATGATCATCAATTTGGAAAATCTTTTGAGCAGTTTCTGAAATTTGTAATTTCCTTGGTTTTTCTTCTACTGCGATAACGATACCTTCTTTGCATTTTATGCCGACTGCAACTGTTCCTCTTCTTACAGTTTCAATGGCATATTCTACTTGGTATAGTCTACCATCGTGTGAGCATACTGTAATGGCTCTATCGTAACCTTGTTGTGCAGGAAGCATTTGATTGCAATGCTTTGATTATACAATTTAAACCATGCCCACAATTGAGAGTGTTTGTTACTTTGATCGGAGCCTATTCTATTTTTTGTACCATTGGTAGTTGCCAACTCTTATCATAGTATGCTTCAGTTGGAGAATAGAATCTCATGTATACAAAGAAGCCATCTCCTTCGTTAGTCTCTACCCAATTGTTTTCATAACTTTCAGGATCTTCTGGTCCAAAGTAAACATCATAGGAACCGTCTTCATTTTGCATCAAATTGGAATTAAGTGATCTGATTCCAGGCAATGGCTGTGATTCATTTTTGATCATTGAGCGTGTTTCTGCATCATAAACAACTATGGACCAAAAGTTTTCTGCAGGTACATCTGCTGGTATGTTCAAATGGTATGTATTAGAACCAATTAGAAAATTATAATCAGAATCTCGATAAGTTCCAACATATTTTGAACCCTTTCCTACTAATTCAAGAACCATTGCATCTGCTGTAGTGATTGCTTGGTACATGAAAGACATTCTAGGTTCAATTTGTGTTGCTCCTCTTTCATCTTCATGTCGAGGATTTTTAGTTTGAAATGCTAATTCCCAATTTTTATCTGGCCAATAAATGAATGGTTGTTTTGCAGGTGAATCATATGCAATGTTTCTTGCCATCAAATTTGCCACAATTGCAGCTTTGTCTAATAGTTTTTTAGAATCTTCATCTGGTTCAAATGATTCTCCAGGTATAATTCCAATTGTATGCATTAATCCAATTAGATTCTTATCTTCTGCTCTAACTACTGTTTCTTTAGAATACACTTCATGTAGGAATTCCCAAAAACCATCTGTTGTGGGATATGATAACTTTAATGATTCTCCTGCAACGTCAATAAATTTTACTTGTGGGGAATTATTAATTTCAGATAATGGGTAGATGTTTACTTTTTTAATTAGTTCTTCAGCTGCATCCATGTCTGGTGCGTTAACAAATGCTCTACCCATAGCAATAAACTGCATTGAGTCTGATTGTATTACAAAATTATTTTCATCTTCTTTGTTGAATGATGTGGGAGTTTCTCCTTCATAATTTGGTGGTAGGAATAAAAATAATGCTTCTTCTCCTTCATTAGGTCCTACTATTCCCCAATCTGTCATTACTTGTTGATTGATATTATCTGCATGACCTTGAAGATTCCCTTCTGGAACATGAACTACAATTGGTCCATTAGAAAGATCTTGTAGTGACATAAAGTACAACACTGATGTATTTCCAGTTAAAAGTTCAATTTCTGAATTCATAAAGTCTGACCAATATAGAATATCTCCTGCTTCTCCACCAACGGTTGCTTGCTCATAAAAAATCCCTGCACCACTAACTGCGGGAAGTGCTAGATGGTAAACTTGAACAGCTCGTTGGAAAAACAATTCATCTGAAAGAAGTTTTGAAGATTCAGGGGTTAGATAATCATGATCAATTACTATTGTACCACTCCTTGTTTCAATAGTTTCTATTCCTAATTCTGAACATTCTCCTTCATAATCAAACACTGCTCCAAATGATTCTAGAGTACACATGTTTCCATATGTTTTTTTATCTACTCCACATACTGGTTGATAATCCTTTGTACATGCTTTCATTTTGGTTTCAGAGTCCTCTAACATAGTTCCCCATCCCCGCTCGACAAGTTTGTCTGCTGTACTTTGTGTCACACAAGTAATTTTCCCTTTATTGTCTTCAATCCAAACTTTATCAACACAAATTTGATTTTCAGACGCATCAACAAATGGAATGATTCCTATTGAAAGAATTAACGGAATTAACATGAAAACTAAATTACTATTCATGATTTACGTGCAAAATACTGCTATTAAAATAATTTATTTTTCAAATGTAAGTTTATTTGAAGTTAAAGTAATTTTTATGCATGAAATTTGAAATTGAATTTTCAGGACATGAGAATATTCGTTCAAATCATCAAAAAACTATTGAAATAACAAAAGAATCTCATTTAACTCCGAGAGGGGATTGCATAGTTGGTGTGAATGCAAAATCTAGTTGTGCAGATTTACCTGAAGAATTAAAAATTAAATTAAAAAACCCTGATTCTAAAGTTACTTTTTCCATTAAAGTTGGGGGTGAAGACTTTGTAATTGAAGGTAGTGGACATCCAGATCTTATTTTAACTCACACTGAAGACATTGTAATTAGAAAAAGTGATTTTATTTGTCCTCGTACATTAGCAGTAAAGTGTGACAAAGCATCTGATTTGTTACCTAGAAGTATGGTGTCATTACTTCAAGATCCAAAAACTATTGGAATCTTCACTATTACTGTTGAATAACACTGTGACAATTTTATACTCTAAAAGTTAGTTCCACACATGGGTAGAAAAACAAATTTCTTTCTTCTAGTCCCATTAGCTGCTTTTGCTGCAATCATTATTGGATTCGGAATGTATATGACGATCTGTAAAAATTCAAACATTCCAATTAGCTGCTAATACCAAAATACCATAGTCACAAAAACTTTGAATTTTACTGATGAATCATCAGTCCCTACTATATACAAAAATCTAGTTATTTTTTTATGGTCAGTTGGGTACTTGTTGCATTAACGGCAGTTCTGTCCTTAGGATTTGTTAGCTCCACATATGCTGAAACATTAACTGGTGAACAAACAACTCTGTCTGGAGATTTACAAAATAATCCTGTTGCTCAAGATATTTTAGAAAAAATTGAAAAAAGCAAACATTGGATTGAACAATTACAACAGAGAAATTTTGAAACTGCACAAAAACAAAAAGAATTGGATGCTAAAAGAGTAGAAGTATTACAATATCTTGAAAATGATCTAAAAAAATGGGAAGAACTGTGGGGATATTATACATTTGATGGTATTTTGGAGCGGGCATTAGAAAATAGTCCTGCAAAGGATACTGATTCAATCTATGATCACCCTCTAAAATTTACTGCATCAAAGATTGGTGCTGGCCGTGTTGCATTACAAACTGTTTTGGAACATGGAGGTACTCCTGAAGAAGCTCGTGATGCATTTGTTAGTACAGCTAAAATAACTAGGGCTGAGATGTTATCTGCAAATAGTATCTACAATATTCTAAATAACAATGCATACTATAATCAGCAAATTCTTTTTAACACTGATGGTAATTTTGATTTAACTTTATCTGGTAAAGAATTAAGAAAGTACTATCAAGACTATCGAACAAATCCTAGTTATCTTAAAGCAAATCCTTTTGATAAATTATCTTGGGAGGATTTGGGAAAAAATAATCCCGGTACAGAATGTCGGGTTGGATTTGTTTTAGTATACAGAATAAATGTAGATGACTATGTTTGCACTACTGAATATACTGCAGAAATGTGGGTTAGACATCAAATGGGAACTATTGTTGATGAAACATTTTCAAAAATAAAACCAATTGACGTTGAAAAATTACAAAAAGATAGAGTTTTGAAAAAAGTAGATAATCTTAATTCAAAAATTAATACAATGCAAGAGCATCATACAAAGAAATTAGTTGAAACAAAACAAGATTATGAGGCACTTTTCATTAAAACCGATGAAAAAAGAACTCTTGAAGAAAAACAGGCAATTACAAAATATGGAAAATCTGATTCTAAAAAAATTACTCTTAGTAAAGAAATTACAGATATTCGAGAAAAATATGCTGTATTAACAGATGAAATGGTAGATGAAAAATCTAGAATATTGAAAATTATGAATAATCAATATCTCAAAGATATGGGTAATTTTGCAAATAATTACAAACATGACACTGAAATGAACTTGTTTTGGAATTCAGAAGTGCCTGTTTTTGAGATCAGTTTGAATGAGTAATGATCATGTTTTTGTTAATTCTACTTTAGCAAGATTCTCTTAAAGTAT